>Ga0210040_10000166_pt1 | contig 122023 bp, 118 predicted proteins | sample CryGeyCG12114_NA_FD_185462 | JGI IMG/M metagenome (GOLD analysis project Ga0210040, IMG submission 185462) | Groundwater microbial communities from aquifer - Crystal Geyser CG19_WC_8/21/14_NA (SPAdes) (version 2) | ecosystem: Environmental > Aquatic > Deep subsurface > Groundwater | place...
ACTTGCTTAGGGGACGATTTGTAGACCTTCATCATCAGCCAGATGATGTTCCATACTCATACGCCTTGTAATGGTGGGTCACTCACAACTAGAGCTGTAGACCTACAGTTACGGATGTATAATTAGATAGCGGTAGGTGTATTGATGCTAACTACTAGAAAGCATGTACGAGCTAGCCGCTTTGGATGTAGACGTGCTCGCCAAGGATACATAGAACTACAGTATTCTAATATTTTGTCCTCTCCGAGACTCAGCAACCCTCTTCTTCCTCGAAAGACTGAATTGTCACGGGACCCTGGGCAAAACTCATATGTGCGTGTAGGCGAATACCGACCAGACTTCAATCGGTCGAGGATTCTGGGTCCGCGGAACCCTTCACTCTGACGGTTATTGGCAGCATCATTGTCGTGCTCACTTAAGGACCTTAGGTCCAGCTTGAACAGTGGAGGTTGATGCCTCCACTGTCAGATTGGCCCAGTATGGATCTAGGAGTTCTATGTGCATACTTGCGTCCGTACGACTTCTCAGCTTTGATGCTATCAGGGGTGGCCTGAAAGGACGTACGGTATAGCAAATTAGGCCTCCAGCGCACGCTGTGCGAGATCTGCATTGGCAGTCATCTTGGTTGCCTAAGCCAAGCTAGCAGAAATATTTCAATCCATGATTGCTTGTGCTTGACCGAACAGTCGGACTCTTACGGTTTACAATTCTGAGCAATAGGACCTATGAGAGGCATACTTCGAGTGGTTTCCGAGCTCGACATGGAATCGAGCCTCTCACCCACCATCGCCGTGCTCGGCTGTACAATAGTACTACTGATTGTCGGCTTTGGGAAAGTACGTAACTGAGACAGAGAGTGGGCAACGGATGTTCCCCTGATACGGATAGCTGACAACCCCCCCTTTTCCGTATCTAGGTAGTGCGCCAGCTCCTTTCTTCGCCTCTCAGTCGAATCCCAGGCCCCTTCCTTGCGAAGGTCTCCTCGTACTATATCATTCTGATCGACGCTGCCGGCAACAGGACGAGGACCATTCACAGCCTCCACAAGCGATATGGGCCAGTCGTACGCATCGGTCCAAACGAAGTCTCCTTCACGTCACCTTCCTTGATCAAGGAAATTTACGGCCAAGGCACACCGTACATGAAAGCACCTTGGTATGCCTCTATGAGCTATCCTCCCGTAGGCATCTTCTCCCTCCGTGATCCCAAAGAGCACGCTGCAAGACGTCGACTTCTCAGTCATGCCTTCTCGCAAGGAGCCTTACAAGACGCAGAGCCTATGATTGCTGCACTTGTGCTGAAATTATTAAATCGTGTGAGGAAGGCAGATGGACGACCCATCGATATGCTGCAGATGTTTCGCAGGCTCTCACTGGATGTTGCTGGGCAATTGTTTCTTGGACAATCCTTTCAGGCTCTAGATAACGAAGAGCCACCGAAGTTCTTGGAGTGGGTAGACAGCATGTTTATCAGTCTCGGCGTCAACTATGCTTTCCCGCCCGTGTTCCAGGTGATGCGCCTCCTGCCTTTGCCACAAGTGCGGGAGGTGCTAGCCGCACCCGCGAAGATTGCTGCGTACGGCGAGAAGGCGTACTGGGAGTACATTGAGGAGCATGGGAGGAAGTCAGCTAGGCGTGACCTGCTCACAAAGATCATCGGTGCCAATGCTGAAGGTGGCGATGGACAAGCAGTGCTCACTGACCAAGAGACCTATACCGAGGTCGGAAATATCATCTTCGCAGGAACAGGTGCGTGCACGGCCAGAGCTCTTAGAAGCCATTGACAATGTGATAGATACGACAAGCACGACGTTGACTTACCTCTTTTGGGAACTGGCTAAGCACCCGGAATGGCAGGAGCGACTGAGGCAGGAGCTCAAGTCTCGAACGTCCGATGAAGTTCCCAAATATACTACAATCGCTGATCTGCCAGTCCTCGATGCTATCATGAACGAGAGTCTGCGCTTACACCCAGCGGCCCCTGCAAGTTTGGTACGCAGCACGCCTCCAGGTGGACGAATGCTTGATGGACATTTCATGCCGGGAGGGGTGAGTCTCCATGGTCGTCGCTAAAATTCATGCTGATAGCGCATAGACTGTCGTCTCAATGCAATGCTACACTACACAACGAGATCCCGAAGCCTTTCCCGACCCCGAAAGGTGGGATCCGAATCGATGGCTACGACCGACCGAAAAGGCAGACGCCAAGCGCGCAAAAGAACTATTTATGCCGTTCTCGAAGGGGCCACGTGCGTGCGTAGGCATAAATCTGGCCATAATGGAGCTGAAGGTTACGACCGCCACCATGGTGCTGCATACCCAGGTTAGTGTTGCTCCTGACACGAGTGACGAAAGCATGATCATGATGGATCGTTTTCTTGCTCTACCGAAAGGGGGCAAGTGTGATTTGCAGTTTGAATCCATTAAAGCAGGAGAGAAGTACGGTGATGGTCGTCCGACAATGCTTTCAGGGTGACACACCATAGTGAGGTACAGCGATGAGCTTCGTGTAAGCTCAGGTGAAGACTGTATGTCCTTAGAAGCACATAGTCCCATGGAAGCTGCCATCGCGCGTTGTATGTTCCAGATTTTGGTATTTTAATCATCGTAGCCGCTGAAGAACAACTGCATGCAGATCTTCCGAGGCTTACGGTGTTGTCATTCGGGACCGGGCAGGGAGTCCTCAACGTAGGTGAGAAGCATGTTCCATGGATCGTTGCTGTTCATGTACGGTGGTCCGAGCGACCTCAAATGGTCTAGCCTCAGCGTGGACGTAACCGGAAACGTGCGTATCGCATCTCACATCGCCCCCCGAACATTTGCCCATGCTCACAAGGACGTCTACTTTGTTTCAGGTGTTTATAACGACTCCCGATGATGTACAACGAGTAGAACGTGGATTTGATCACAAGCAATTGCAAGGGGAGAGCTTCGCTAGGCAAACTTGCTGTGGACGCAAATGGGAGGTGTACCGAGTCAGCGCTAAGCTCATCTCAGACTAGGCCCATGTCTCGGAATACACCTTGGCGCCGGGACCATCGAGTATCAAAACTTCGAGCAAAAACTCGCAAAAAACAATCAGCAGTTCGGATTCGCTGGTCGTCACCGACCCAACTACTGGCGAACCGATTCGAAGCTTAAGAACGTGGCGAGCGGACGAGAGCCTCTGCTTTCTTCGATCTGTGACCGATTGCGAGAGGAAAATGGTGGTTTAGGGTATATGATCCTGATCTTGTCCCAACAGGGGATGCAGGAGCATTGTAACGCCGTGCATTGGTGGATGCCTGAGATGGAGCCTTAGATTGTCTCATGACTGCAAGGCCGCCCGCTCGATGAGGAGGAGTGTTCTGAGGCCCACGTCTCCCGTCTTGTGTGTCAGAGTTATCGGGTCCTCGCGCTGGACGCAAAGGCCATGATCGAACAGCATGCCGCTGGTAAAATCAGCTTGTCAGACGTGCAAGCTTCGTAGAACCAAGGCAAGCAGTGCGGTCCATATCGTTGCTATCAGCTGATCACTCTTAGTGCGATGGCGACAAGCCGACGTGCGGGAGGTGCAGAAAGTCCCGGAGTCTTTGTATTGAACCCATAGGAGCGCATCAAGCTCACTTTCAAGTTCACCTTGAGAACCAATATGCGAGCGGTAAGGTCAAGCGGCCGCGAGGGCCACGCTCAAGCCTAACAGCTTCTCACCTGATCCCCGACCTACATACGTGTGCACTCGCCTACTATCAACAATACCACATACAACCGGAAGGTAAAGGCCTACCGGCAGGACTTTCACTTTGTGTACATGCATGGAAAGCGTCAGGCCGGAGGTCTGAGCTAGTAGATCTTGCACTCTTGGCTATGGCCCTCGCCGTCTACTCTCGAACCCAACAAAGTCTACCCGCTGCTACAGATGCCTGTTCGATATACGATCGTCTGCTTCCACTAGTGCGTGATGGGATTACTCGCGTTTCAACTTTGCGGCAACACGATATCGGTGCTACCTTACTTGCTGTGTTCCTCATGGGACGTTAATAGGGTGTAATGCACGGTCACGCTCTCTGCCTGCAGCAACTTGTCCAGTCATCACTCGGCTGGTCTCACCAGTATGGAGTGATGGCACTCTTGAAGTTTTGGAACGATAGTTTCAGCGACGAACCTGCTACGCCTATCATTAAGCACACCCGGCGCGGATCGATCAGGTCCTCTCTTCTCCGTGGCCGCTCGTTGCCACCATGGATGATTGACGGCGAGCGATTTGGCGAGCATGGTTCTGATCTCGAAGACGACCGGATTCGTGTTCGGATCCTCGCTCTTCGACACGCTTTATCAATTCTATCCACCCCCCAACAATCCGTCGAGGATGTGAATAGGATTGATACCGAGGCACAGGAGCTCGATGAAGCATTAAGAAAGTGGGCTGCAAAGTCTCTGAATACTTACACTTTGCACACCCTGGCTGCATCTATCACCTTTCCCACGAAGCATTTCTATACCCCAACCGTCTACAGCTACAACGACCTCGGAAATGCGGCGAGATGCGCACAGTACTTTGCAACGAGAATGATACTCATCAGCACGCGGGTGAAGGTACGATTGAAAGCGCGAGAGTCGACTGAGGAAGCTGGCTTTCGGTGCGCTTCTACGCGATCGTACGCAGCAAGAATGTACTAAAAACCTAGCCGCCGTGGCCGACTCACTAGCGTCCACCGTACCATTCTGCCTAGAGAGATTCGAGCTTTCGCCAGTACCGGGCTACCGACCTTCGCTTACAAAGGACAACCCAATCAAGCCCTGGCTTGCCAGTCTGGTGTTATGGCCATTGACCATCGCCGCGAGCCTTGACCACGTCGATTACCATCAGAAGTCATGATTTAAATCTGAACTTGCAGAACTTGGGAGGGTCACGGGAGATGGTGTCCTTCAAGATGCAGAAATTAGAGACTGGCTGAAAGTGTGACGACGAAAAGGAAGACCCGTTGCATACGACTGATTGCAGGCAAGACTTGCAAACCTTCGTCCGGTAAAGCCGAGTCGCGGCCGTAGCGTTTCTCCCGAAGTGGACTAGCCCTTCCATCTATAATGCCTTACTCTAATATGACCAATCATTCCACCTGAGAGGCCGGTGAGATGCCCAAATTTGAGCTAGTGTGAAATCAGCCAAGGATTATCGTATTGAACTAGCTAGAAGTGAAGATCTGATGAGGCCGCTTTGATAGCCCAATAATGCCAAGCCACCACGTAATATCACACTAGTCAGACTGGCCATTACTTTCGCTGATGCCTGCATACCGGTTTTGCTATACAGCTTTATGACAGGCTGATTACTGTTGGTCCTTCTTGCACGACCTAACTCCGTTTCGAAGGCGCTCATGTTTCTCCTCAAATGGAATGGTCGCCAGCAGGACCGAAAGCACGCCTAACGCTAATGACTCCTGCATCAAGTACATAAAGATGGCGTGAGCCATGCGTTTCGACAATACCCACGACTGATAAAGCACGGCACAGTACAATCAGTATCTTTATCAGCCGTATCTCCAATAAGCAGACAATGGCTTCACGCATCGTTCTCATCACTGGCAAGCCCATCCAACCCTCAAGTAGAACGTTGAACTAAGAAGAGTTTAGGCGCGAATTCAGGCGTTGGCCTGGCGTCCACAAAAGTAATAGCGAGTGCCTCCGAGAGATACCACGTCATCATGGCAGGTCGCTCACAAGACAAGTTAAACAGCGCGATGCGTGAGGTACAGTCAGCTGGCATCAAAGGCTCCTTATCGATAGTACAGCTGGACGTGACAGATGAGCACTCCATCAAAGAGGCTGCTAGACATGTCCGCGAACAACACGGCCGACTCGACGTACTAGTCAACAATGCAGCAGCCGGCAACATAGACCCGGACGCCAAAACGAGGTTCACAATATCGTTGACCACGAATGTCATTGGGCCTGCAATGGTCGCTGAAGCTTTCCGCCCACTGTTACTTGGAGGCGACGATCCGTACTCTGTTTACGTGAGTAGCGGTACCGGTTCCCTCAGTATGGCCGCTGATCCAGCGGGGGTCACTTATTTCCCAAATGAGGATGCTTACCGGGCGAGCAAGGCAGCGTTGAACATGGTTGCGATTAAGGAGTGGAAAGACTTCGGTTCGAAGGGGTTGAAGGTCTTCGCATTCTGTCCTGGCTTCGTTATATCAAACATAAGAGGCACGAGCGAAGATGCCAGGACCGGCGGGGGGAAAGCTGGCGACCCTATGGTGTCCGGCCAATCGCTTCTAGATATCATTGAGGGCGGGAGGGATGCGGACGATGGCAAGTTCGTGCACAAGGATGGCGTGTATCCGTGGTAGGAAACTCAAACCTGAAGCACCGCGTAATCAAGTGCGTTATCGCATTACTCAATAACATACCATCTTTATGGTCCTGCGCTTGATGATTCATTGTTCGAGGGCAAACCAGTCATGAACATACCCAGCTTGTCAACAGGATTATGAAAAAGCCAGATCAAGTTTCGCTCCTGGATGAATAAATGTACCCCAGAGAAGCTCGAGCTGGCAGAGTGTCTCGACGCGGCCCGTAACACCTTGGATGGGTGCAATTGAGATAGTGAGATTACAGGTGCCTGCATGCTGAGAAAATAGCTGATCGTATGTCGCTTACGTAAGGTATGGACGCGTCGCGCGTTAACTTTGTGTAAAGAATAGCCAGCCTGGTTGGTGCGACGAGAGCGCTTTCCTGCAGACGATTCTTACCCAGGCAACTATCGCTTGCTCAGACAATGTTCTTGTTCTGTGATGATGCCAATAAGCCTGGAGTTTCTTGCCGTCACCCACGCGGTGCGATACGAGATTGACTGCGCCCTTGCGAAGACGTACGCTTCAGCAGGCATTATCTAAAGCGACAACGTGTTCAGAGACTTTGCCTTGGTCTCCATATGTATCACAATTTCTCTGGTTACGTTGATGCTGGAACTAGCAAAGAAGCCGCCAATTCGAAGATTGAGGCTACAACACGTTCGTTCATCAACGATTCTCATTGTAAGCATGTCATTCTTGGTACTTGCGGTGACTCTACCCCTCGGGCTTCATCGGCAAATGGACAGCCGCTCAGAGCAAAATGACCATGCAGGAGCTAGATCCCTCAAAAACCACCGCGTCGATCCCGTCTCCCGTTGCGATGCACTTTCGAAGAGAGTTGGAAGAAAACCTTGAGCAGCTATGTGAGCGAATGGAGCCAGGTAACCTTTTCAACAATCGTCATCGTTTCCTGCAGCAGTGCAGGTCCGACTGCAACTAGAGTCTGGAAGCGACATAGAATCTGGAGTACTTGGATACAACGAGAACCAAGGCCCGGACACCTGACCGCAAGGACCAAAATTTCTATCGTGCTTATTGTACCTCAGGCCACTCAGAGCTTCCAGGGCTTGGCCCAGGAGTTGCCTACAACCTGGACACATACAAGATATCCCCTATAGGCAGAGAAAGCTTGCGCAAAGCAGTGTTCATTGCTAGCAGCGCAATACAGAATCTTCTAGCTGCGACATGATTATGTACAAGGCACAATCACGTGCTGACTATTGGGTTTGGGGGTACCCATCGAACCACAACATAGCAATCGAACCACAAAACCTACTCAAGGCTTGGGACACTACCATAACCAAACATCGTTCCTCGCACACATCTATATATATGAAATAATTCACTTGTACTTTATTCGACTACTCATTGATTATGAGTATCTGCGGACCAACAACACCATAACCACGCACGACCTGCTTATCAGTTCCTCACAGCATTCAACGACTCGAGCTTGGAAACCACCAGGACCTCGAGGATATCTTCAGAATGCAGTGTTTATCCTCGCGAAGCCAGACTTCGTCGTCCCCTTCGTTGAACGGCTTAGCTTCTTCGCTTTCGCCGGAAACCGTCAAGGTTGTCGTCGGAAGCGAGAAAGTCGAGTACATCCAGAAGACACTCTCGCCCCAGCACCCGGCCTCTTGTGCTTACTGTCTGGCTCAGGCACATCGATGCGAGCAGTTGAGCTTCCTAATGATGATCCAGCAATCATAGAGTGCATTCTGAGATGGCTCTTGAAGCACGGACAGATTGCAGGTATACCAGCTAACCTAGAAATCAACGTTCGCCAAAAGTCGGAGACTCGATATGCCCTCGAGCTGACTCGACTCTACGCTTGTGCTGTCAAATACAACGTGGAAGGTCTGGCCAACGACATCGTCGATGCGTTCATCATACATTCTTCTGTGCGTCTAGTGGCACCCTGCACGATCACAGCACTTACACAGGCTGGTCTGAGCCAGTCTGATCTCCGCAAATATCTGCTGACACGACTTGCCTACGACCTCGTCATTGCGGGGAAGAATTTTGAAAGGTCTACGCCTACGGGCGCAAGCTGGGACGTCTACTGCTTTCAGAACCCGGGTTTAGAGGCTGAGATCCGAAGCTTCGACCCGGCCGATACGGTAGACCTATTTCGTCACTGCTCAATGGTGTATGGCTCAGGATTGTCTGGGGTAGGCAATAAAACTGCATACAAAGATAGATGTACCTGGCACCGCCATACTTTCACAAAGGCTTGCACCTCCTCATGCCTCAAGAACATATTCAAATTTAAGCCAAATTCAAAGCCGCCAATGGAGCTGGTCATCAATAGGCCTCAACTCACGACGACAGCGACGCCAGACAGAAGCAGCGAGTCTGAACCTACCGACGTTAACTCTGTCTACGCTCCCCCTCCGTACCACTCATCCGCGTCGTAGTAAAAGTGGCGGCCAGCAAGCGACAAGACAGTGACATTCACTCAGCAAATTCTCCGCGAAGCACACAATAGGTACAAGGCCCTATTGTCGCGACGTCAACAAAGACAGTGAAGCATTGTTGCCTAGCTCATTTCTCTGTGAGCCGCATCGTCACGATGAAGGGTGTGACTGCACCGCATGAGACCTGAGTTCGAGATTGAGCACGAGGCGTTCGGACCTCGATACATACGTCTGACCGATAGTCGGGCAAAGACTCAACGTCTGGGACATAATCTACAAGCGACGCGAACATAAACAGGACCCGAAGTCAACCACCGGTCTTGATCACTACCAACTCCTAAATCGACAGGTATCACAATGGCACCTCCCACCTTCTCACAGCAGCCGGCCGACCAATCCAGAAGCAGATTGATACAGCTACCGGCCGAACTACAGGTAATGATCATGCAAGAACTCCTGGTTCAATCCGAGTCTTCTTACCATATCAGGCATTCGTCGATCATGAGCACGTGTCAGCGCATGCATGAGGTTGGTGCACATGTTCTCTACAAGGAAAATGTTTGCGCCATGACCCTAGATCACAGTATGGGAGGACTTCTGGACATACATCCCGGGAACAGGATAACGACACGCGCTGTCAACGTCCCTCACCTCGTCGGCTTTGTCCTCCCAATTTCAACGCCTTACTTATTTGGACGTAATTATCCTCCACTCGATGGTGCCACATCACGGCACATCGCACGATTTGAGCGGCTCAAACTGTATATGCGGTTCCAATTTTCAAGAGATCCCATGGTAAGAGACGACCAAGCAGCACTATTCGAGCTCATTCATCGGTGTTACGATGCATTCACAGACAAACACTTAACAATTGTCTTCTGGGGTTATGGGTGGATATTCCAACCGGCCATGATAGATATTGCGATCCAAGCTTTCTCGAGCCTTCGATGTAAGCACATGGAATTCACAGGATCATGGAGAACAGAGCCACAACTCGTACAGGCTACGAAGCGGATTGTCGAAGGTGACTCAGCACCTCAACAACTCTATGCAAAATTCAAGCTGGCAAACGCAGAGCTCCAGCAATCGCCGAGGAACTCCACTTATAGACATAGAATCGAGAACCACCTGCGGGTCATGTGGTCTGCCGTGCGGCAACATGATACCGTCCTCTTCGACACGCGCCACCAGCTCGTGCACCGATATCTTGAATACTGGGTTCACAGAAAGCAATCGCGGGCAGAGGAGACCGACGCGGATAGCCTTGTGCAAGACGGTTGGACATTCCTCAACAGGGACCGAGACACTTTGCGTCGTCGAAGGACAGAAGCGGCGATCCTGCAAGACGAAGCCGGGGAATGGTTGACGAGGAGTCAGCGAACGCGCTGATGAGACCCGTCGAGCCTGTATCCAGCTAACGACTTGTGCAAAGACGATAAAATACATCAAATATCTATTACAAAGAACCATTCATGAATCGTACATACTCATTACCTCATCATTCATAATTAACACTTCCGCAAGCAGTTGAGCGTAGCCACCCAAGATAACAAAAGGTACGTCTCAGCAACCGAAAAGCGTGCCACCACAATTGAGAACATCGCTGGAGCACAGCGTTGAGACTTCATAGCTCCTGTAACCTCTCTCTACCCGCAATCGACCCGCCCCGACCATCAATCCTCCCAGCCTGGTCTAAGAACTGATCCGCGTATGCCTATTACATCCGAGCTTCCTTCTCGACTAGCGCCGCTCGATTCTCCCAAATCCCATTCTCAGCATCAGGCCTGAGGTGAATGGCGTGGTGACCACGGTTGGTGTATTACCGGGTGTTGGCTAGTGAGGGCTATGTCTAAGACGTGATCGAACTGTCTTTGTTCTGTTGGAAGGTAACAGGTCATAAGTCATTGGCCAGGATCAATGTGAGGGAGCTTCATTATTGGAGACGGCCCAGGCATTGGATATGCGGCTTGACATCTTCGCTGAGTGCAAGCGAGAACTTGGCTTGCGAGCTCGACATGGCTTGCACGGGACCGACCGTCGCATTGGCTGTCTCATCGAGTCTGCACATATTTGACCGCAGTAAGATTCAACAGTGCTGGTGTGTAAGAGAGCGCTGTGTTTGTCCGAATTTGTCGTTGTTGGACATGCACAGCATGTGCGATTGTCCTTCGATAACAAAGATTTGATTCCGCGATACCCCGGTTCCAAGTGAACCACGCTTCGGCCCATCAATGCCACCTTCCTAGCAGCAGCCGCCCACCTTGTGCTTCTTCTTCCAGACAGTCCTGACCTTCGTTTCGATATTATGTTTACGTCGATTTCGCGGTTGCTTCGCAATAAATACTACTTAGCCTTGGTTCGACCACAGCTTTATGCACAACCATTCATCTGGATCTTCTGCGCACATCTCATTGATCTCCTCTGGCGACAACCGGTTTCGATTCATCTCGATGACCCGTCGACGCACCAGCATTGCATGTGGGGTCAATGTTGTGGTCGTCGGCGTGGCGGGTACAACGCTGTCCAATGCTGTTGATTGTTGTACTGGTTTCATGGGCTGACCGGTAACGGCTTGCAGTGTTGTGAGAGTGGCAAGAAGGACGAGGAACTTCATGCTGGGTGTTTAGTGTGTGCGCTTCGATATCAGAGGAAAGAGTGAATCAGCACAGGTGCGAGTGGCACGTTTTGCTCGCAGAACGGAAAGGGAAGTGGTAGTTAGTGAGTGAGAGACATTCAATATCTAGGTAGGTTGGCAGGCTAGGTGCATCTTTTGTTAGTGAGGCAAATGGCAAGTTCTGGTTGGGGTAGACAACACATGTTTCTGTCTTTAGCAACCATGCCTCGTGTACAAGCATCATAGATCAATGTGCGTCCGTCCGTACCATCCTTGACAAGATCCGGGAACCACACGTCAGCTTCCTGGGAATATATGTCGGCTAAATGGACTCCGCCGGAATATCGAGGTCTCTTCTATGCCATTTCTGTAATGGTGGGGATGCAACACGTTGGCATTTGAGGAGGAGATGACATCAATTGAGGCTGGGGCCGCTAAAGATTGCCTGGAACTTGGCGAACCTCGGACTTGGCAAGTCCGAGATCTTTTTTCATGGCAGCATCGCGTCGGTGCCTAGGAATGATGTTTGTTCGAGCTTTATCATAGAAGCGCACATGCGTGATCGCACATAATCGTAGTCTGTGTCTTGTTTGATAAAACCGGAGTGTTGTACCACTTTTGTACCTGGAATAGACCTCGCAGAGCGTCAGAGGCCGTTTGTCCCTGCCTGAGACATGAATCTTTTGTCACACTGCAGCCCCACTGTCTAGTGATAGTAACCGAGACAGTGCAGGACACGGGCTTACAAGTACTGATGTCTCCCACGGTAATCAATGGCATCTTCTACCACGTTTCTGTCAGAGTGAATTCAAAGATGATAGTGTCCAAGTTGTAATGACGTAGTTCCTTCGCTTCCTCATCGGGGATTCGTTATCAACTTCGTAGTGGCGCTTTAAGCCAAAAGTACTGCAGGACGTTAATATTCTACACCTCTTCCCACGCCATAACCAACTTGATCGTGTCTAGCGAATCTGCACGGGGTTTGCATCGAAACGTGCCGTGGAGATGACCTGGATGTAGATCAATGGAGTCCCGATCAGAAGAAAGAATCTGTCTTAGACTCAACGTACTTCTTCGCTTTGGAGCTTGATAAGCATGTTATCAGCACAGAAGCATACTGTCGACACAGAAGCCTGCATGCCATAAGTGCATGTCAGGCTTACTCCCAGCTGCTGCGAGATAATCTTCTTGACTCTTTCGTCGATATCAGATCCTCGCTGCGCCGTGGATTGAAGCTAACCCAATGAACGGTAAAGGGTTGATGCAGCCGCGAAGAACTGGCGTGGCGTGGGTCCTACTAGCAATAGACCGTTGTGAGAGCCTGGCAGCGGCCGAAGCTGGCGGACGGCGTGCAGAAACGAGAGCCGGAGCTTGTTCATTGTGGACTTTGAAATCATCTCGAGCCTCAAGACAACAATAAGACTTAGAATGCCCAGGGAGAACAAAAGGTGAGGTAGGAAGGCAGAAACGACATCAGGACATGACGGTCGTGCTCAACCGCGGCAGATACCTATCTGGGGTTGCGCTCGGTCCGAAAGTTCGAGGCATGGGCGAATAGGGTGACGGTAGCACAGTTTTGACATGGTTCATACCATTTTGACAGACAGGCCGCAGCGATCATGATATCGAACTCAGGTGATGGGTACATTGTTGGTCAGCATGGTCGTTGATCAATTCGATAAGATTCAAAACCGTGTCATACGTCGGGGGCATTGCCAGAAGTTCGCGGTGTATGGTGAGTACGTGGCTGGCTAGCAGATGCTAGGGGCAGAAAGAAGCAGAACCGACTTCTTCTGGGCCCCACGTCACACGGCAACGTGGTCGAAAGAACCAAGCAAAGATCTGATACTCATATAGCAGGGTGTATATCGGAATAGTGAGCTTGTGAGTGCTCGAGTGGTCTAACATGGTCAGGGGCTGAAGTTGATGATGGTATTTCTTGATGCGATCAACAGAACTTTTCCCTTTCATATCAGATCTTCTGGGGTATGGTCGTAAGGAGTTTGCTGATGGAAGCACATCTGCCACGCACCGGATTTCGAGTCTTTCCTCCACACCGACGCAACTAACGCCCTGAAAGTACTTTCTCTTCCTTCGGGATCCGGCCTCGTTGCTTTTACCCTGTAATTAATCACAGCACCTCCTGAGCCGACAGGTGTCACCACAACGTCGTCCATCCTATACGACTTCCAGGGGACAAAGGCATCGCTCGTCATGACCTCTTCTATGTTTGGCAGTGAAACGGCTGACAACTGCATGCCATAGGGCATAGCCATCATACAGTCGGAGGAGAGGAATGGTAAGAAATCTTTGCCGCTGTTTGAGAGGACTTTCCAGGTTTGGTCTTCCAGGCGGGCGATAACTTCTGTTACGGGGGCGTCTTCCATGGTAGTTTATCAACACTTGTGTCGGCCGTGACGACTGAGTGTATAATCTGTGATAACCCTGAGGCTAGACTCTACCTTGGCTGTTTTCCCAAGGATAGAAATTGCAGTGAGGAGGAATGTAGTCGCTTCGTGTGGGTGCGGACAGTAGCGCCAAACAGCTGGTAAGGTCTGTACTAAGGCCTGACCTTACTTCACAAGAATCAGCGATGATGATATTGTTATTCTTGTGGGTGAGAGGCTACCTGTCCGTCGAACATCGAAGGCAGACGATAAAATACATGAGCCTTAAGAGCCTCACAAGGCTTGGATGGTTCAACTGCGGACACTAGACGTCACTGCGCAGGGTCCTGCCGCGGCTATTCACGGGCGAAGACGAGCCGAGCTTGGGTCGGCTAAGAGCAAGAGCAATTGCTACCAGCAGTCGGCGTACCTGCAGAGTAAACAAACCTCAATTCCTCGACATGCGCGTCTCGTTGCGGCCATCGCTTCTGCAATGCCAGCGGTATGCGATAACACAAAGGCGTTTTTTGTCAGCAGATCCCTCGCCGATTGTTGTGCAACACCATCCAGCTCCACATTCTGGTGGCATCCGAGTGCTGCTCCTCGATCGTCCTGCGAACAGAAATGCCTTGTCACGACGCTTAATCGCTGATTTGCGCAAGCACATCCAGCACATCAAGGATGAGGGCGGTGTGGGCGGTACTCGGGCGCTGATCATCGCCTCCAATAACGACAATGCCTTCTGTGCGGGAGCAGACCTGAAAGAAAGGAAAGGCATGAGTCAGGACGAGTAAGCAGCATGCTAGCCATCTGTCACGCGGGCACTGGCACTGGCACTGACTAATGTCTTCAGGACCAAGCAATTCCTTCACGACCTTCGGTCCACATTCAGAGAGCTTGCCAGTCTACCTATCCCAACCATTTCAGCCATCTCATCGACTGCGCTAGGAGGAGGGCTTGAGCTTGGGCTGTGCACAACATTTCGAGTATTCGGCTCCTCAGCGATAGTCGGGCTACCAGAAACAAGGCTGGCGATCATACCAGGAGCTGGTGCGACATATCGGCTGCCTGCTCTCATCGGTGCGAGCCGAGCACGAGACCTAATCTTAACAGGAAGACGCGTAAGCGGAGCTGAGGCATACTTTCTAGGTCTTTGTAACAGATTGGTCGAGGTACTGCCAGAGGAACAGAAGGCTGAAGGCAAGGCGCGAGGCAAGGTTCTTGATGTGAGTGTTCAGCTTGCAAAAGACATCTGCGAAGGCGGCCCCGTGGCGCTGAGGGAGGCTATGAGGGCCGTGAATGGCTGGCAGCGTGGAGAAGTCTCAGAGAATGAGGCTTATGATAACATTCTCAACACCGAGGACCGCCTGGAGGCACTGAAAGCCTTTGCTGAAAAGCGAAAGCCTGTCTTCAAAGGCCGGTGAATGAGATATTTGATGTATCATTAATCGATCCTCCCCCAGAATCAGGGTGATCCACTGGCACGTCGTGCAAGATCTCTAAGATCCTTGTTTGCACCAATGTGTTTGATCGGCAGTGTGACCGGTCTGTGTAGCTGTGTTCTTTGGGTCCAAGCACAACATGGTCTGGAAATATTGCACCAGATCGTTCTGCACCCAAGCCGTTATGTCGACGTGCAGCCTCTGGGGCAATGCATACTTCAATTTGCTTGCTTTCCGCAAAGCTTCTTCGTCAGATCTGACCAGGATCGGCAAGGCGGCAGATGTGGCTGGTCGCTAGTTAGGCGGGACCAACCACTGGCGGGGGCTGCTCCCGGCTGGCCCCCGCTTAATTTAAGCCTAGGGTCCGAGTCAGGCGTCAACGCATCCGCAAGTCGCTTCTCGATGATGCTCTTCCTGGCTGACCGTATCAGGCGGCTCTGCTCTGAAACACGAGTGAGTACCTGGACAAAGGCACTTTTGGCATGGCTTAAGGAGCAATGGCAAGAAGCGCTAGAAAAGGAAAGGCGTGAACGTCGCCTTTCTGGTAGCCGTCATGAGTCAAGTCCTATGACCATTTTGGCCGCACGGTGTCCTCCTGGAAGCTGCGAATGAGCTTGCTGAATTGGTAGGGACGGCAGGCAGCATATAAGCTGTTCAGTCCCTACTTGCTACCATAGATCTTTCCAACTATACCCATGGCGAGCCCTGGGGTGTCCCCCAATGCGCAGAAGCAGATCACAACCGTGGGCCTCACCGAAGTCTTCTCCTCTTCCGAGCCTCAAGTCGCCGACATCGTTTTCGTGCATGGCCTCAACGGCAGCCCAGAGAAGACATGGACAGCAGACAATGGCGTCTTCTGGCCACGAGATCTCTTGCCCAAGCACCTCGGTGACGTCCGCTGTCGCATACTGACCTACGGCTACGATGCAAGAGTGAGCGCCTTCTCAGGATCCGACGGAGTCAGCAAAGAGCACATACACCATCATGCCGAGAACCTGGCAGCGAAGTTATACTCAAATAGATCGGTGAGCCCCTCTTCGACAACTACTACTCAACACTCTGTAAGGCTAACTCTGTGGCAGCTAAAGAACGCAGTCGAGCGTCCTATCATCTTCGTTGTGCATTCCCTCGGTGGCCTCGTCGCGAAGCAATGCCTCATCTACAGCCAAAGCATCGAGCACCAGAATTCTGCCCATTTAAGATCCATTTACCTCTCAACTTATGGCATACTCTTTATGGGAACACCTCACAACGGCTCGGATTTGGCGAAATGGGGGTCACTGCTTCAGTCGATCGCGTCTGCTACGCTACCCAGGAAGCTCTTCGATTCCTCCTCTCACCTCGTCGAAGATTTGAAGAAAAACAACGAGACACTGCAGAATATCAATAGACAGTTTACCGAGATCATGCCCAGGCTCCACGTCTTTTACTTCTATGAGGCGCGCCCCATGGACCTGAAGGGAACTAGACAGTTTGTAGTGGATGAGGATTCGGCTGCACCAAATTTCCCAGGTGCTGAGCGAATGGGTATAGAAAGAGATCACTCTACTATGTGCAAATTCGAGAGCGCGGACGGGTCGGCTGGCTTTCCCGAAGTAGCCGAAGCTATCCGACGGTACGCTGGGGACGCTCCAGAGGCCATCGCAATCCGCTGGCTAGAGGAAAGCCACCACCGATACATACGCCAAGAGCTTGGGGCACCCGAATCTCTCATGGGCGATCGAAGATCCTCAAGAGGAACATCTCCAGATTCGCGTCTCGGGACTACGCCCGTTCTGCCCAGCATTCCGAACACACCAAATTTGCTAGAAAACGGAGCTCCAGCACTGTTGACCCCTTGGGAGGTAGAAGAACAGGAAGATCCAGCGAAGAACCCTAGCTCAGCGCGACTGCCATACCGCATACCCGTGGGTACCACAAATCAGTCATCTCCGAAAAGTCAAAACTCAGCGGCATCCGCGAGAGTGCCGAAGCTGGTACGTCCCAGACTTGTGGCTCCATTAGGGTTCCGCCCGAATACCCACTTCATAGGTTTCGATATCGAGCTGGCACGACTCGTCCGAAAGCTTGCCGATGAGCGGAGAGGTCAGATAGGTGCACGGTCAGCGTTACTGTACGGTCCGCCTGGGTCAGGGAAGAGTCATATCGCGCGACAGTATGTGTGGCAACACGTAGAAGAGTACCCCAACGGCGTCTTCTGGATCGACTGCAAGACACCAGAGTCACTCAACAAGGGATTCTGGAACGTCTCGCAGACTTTGGGCTGCTACGACGAATTGCAATCCAGCAGACCAGATGGATTTATTGACGCTGTTCGTTTACACCTGGCACATCAAGAAAAATGGTTGATGGTGTTCGACGGCATCATCTTCAGGACTGAAGACGACCTCGAGGCATTTAAACGATATATTCCTGACGGAAAAGGAAGCAGTATCATCTACACCACGCTTGATAGAACGCTTGCGAATCGACAACGACTACTTGACCCGCCAGGTATTAAGGTCTACCCTCTCTCAATTGAGCAGGGATGCATCTTTCTCTACAAGAGTCTACACATGAGAGAGGATCGACAACCCAGTGACAGGCAGCAGAAGAAAGCGAGACAATTAGTAAAGCATTATGATGGCTTACCGCTCGGCATACATGCAGCAGCACACATGCTGTTAGCCAGAGGACGAGCTCTCGAAAAGTACACTCCGGGGCCTTCTGACAATCGGCTGGCTGCACCATTCATCTCAATACTTGATGCGTTGGAACGGTCACACCAACCCGAGGCGGTGAACTTGCTGAAGCTCATATGTTTTTTGAATCACGAAGTACCTGTGGCAATGTTGAAATTTGGTCAAGGTGCTTTGGCCGATCTGGGGGCTGAAATATGTTCCACTGACCGCAATGGTGGAAGCACTCGCAGGGAGTTAGACAACTCTATCGCGACATTGATCAGAAACGGTCTCATCGAGCGTAGGCTACAAACACAATCAACAGCGTCCAGCGCTGGTCGATCTTCGCCAGAAACGACACGAGCATTGCCATCAAGCTCTGCAGAGAGGCAGAACTCTGACCCATCCAGTCGCGTGGGTCACGAAGACACGCTTGAACCTGACAACGACTCCCAGAAATCTTCCGCAACCTTTGTGGGCATCGATGTCATCCAGGTCCACACCGTTGTTCAGCAAGTATACTTGGACTACTTAAGAACCTATCCACAACAGGACTTCAATGGTTGGCTCACCATCATCGCAAGATTCATAATAGCATCTTGGACCTATGCGCATGACAAGATCAAATCCAATTCTGGAAAAGGCTCTGTGGGTGACTTTCGGGAGTTTGAAAGCCATGCTGAGAAGGTATGGTCACACTTTCCAGCTCGACCAGAAGGTGTGTCTCAGTCCTTGCGACAAGCTAGACACGACCTACACATGGTCCGGCGCATCATAAAGAGAGAGATTGACAACCAGTCTCCTTCACAGTCATCAAATATGAGCGGCCGGCAGATTTTCGCGTCGATTTTCGAGAAATCTGGAAGTTCATCGGACGAGGGGCCGCCGACACCAACAAGCGGCCTGTCAAGGATCACAACTTGGAGTATGGAACCCAACGTTGACCCGTCCGAATCGCCAGTGAATTATCAGGGCCCTGTATTCACCGGCCTTCCTCTCGCGCTCAGCGACAGTTGGCAGGAGGACAACGGCTATCTGAGTGAATATGAACAACGGCCATCCAAGGACCGTACTTTCTCGAGCTCCACCGAGAGGGGCCTGGACGAACGACAGAATGCCCTTCGTGCGATATTTGAGGGGAAGGGGAGCATCGAGCCATGGAAACCTGCACCCGTGGTGGGCTCGGTCTCCAGTGGCGAGATAGAGCCTGCGCATTCTCGGTCGAACTCGCTGTCTTCGCAGACACCCCGCCCAGGTTCATCAGCATCGTTAGCTGAGGCAGCGTTATCGGCAATGCATAGAATCAGCCCTACGTCATCGAAGACCGGCTACCCGTCTGTTCAGCAGCCAGAGCGGAGACCATTGTCTGAGATGTCTTCGAACAGCCCGATCGGGCGACAGACAAGTGATCCTCTGCTGACTAGGCACTCTTCGACTTCGCCACATCTCAGGAAGGCAGTACTCACAAATACAATGAGACCAGATCAGCTGCCACGCGAGGAGAACATCAGCATTACTCGTCGATCACAGCCGTTGACCATTGCCGGCAGAACATGGAAGCCAAGTTTGCCAACTCTGGAGTCGCATAGTTTGCCTGGAGAGCATGGTCAAATACCTATGGCTAGAGACCCATCGCACGAGTCGACCGTATCAGCTCAGACCGAGCCAGCGGAGAACAACTCCTCGATCGGTGATGAGTACGTTACGCCACGGATGTCGCCAGTCGATCGTCCAACACCGTCACCCAAGACGCAACCCCACGAGATTGAAACGGACGTTTTGAGTGACGGTCCGCCGTACCCCATCATTAATTCACCAGATACCGAACCACTCCCAGTTCTCAGCCCTCGAACGGAAGAAAGGAAAGGACTAGGCATAACTAATGACTGACAGTTTGACAAGGGAAGGACTCAAGGAAGGGAAGGACTCAAGGGAAGAGCATAGAAGGAGCAAGGGCATTTGCATATCGTTGAGCGTATTCCGTGCATAGCGATAGGCAGGCGGGGATACAATTGCATAGAAGGAAGGTACTGCATTGCATACCTATGATGTTAAGCCTGTATGAGTGGATACCCTGGTTGAATGGCTAAGTGGCGGAAAAGTCGCTCTCGCTGTTGAACGCATTGCTTGCGCTTTCTGACATATCCGCCGTTTACTTCCACAATGCAACCGCTCACGTTTCTGCGCTACAGTATCCAACAACTTTTCGTTGCGTCGTGACAATGGCAGCGCATCCGGCTGGTCATTAAGGATCGACCTAAAGGGTCTCGTAACGATAATACTGGACATTCTATAGGAAGCTTAAACTTACTCCGGTTGGCTTGTCTCTAGGCTTAGGCTTGACCATCTACAGTAGCTACTTAGCCACTCAAGATTATAGGGACCTGTCTGGCATTGTTCTTTTACATAGGCTGCATCTTGCTTTGTGCCAAGCACGGCCTGGAACATCGTGCAGCTAGCTCCTGCTTGACTGGCGGTATCGTCTGATTCGTGGTCTGAGCTTGACGTCCGGGTATGTGGTTCAATGCGATGCCACGATGGATCATATGCTGCTGGGTCGATTGCCCCATTTTGCGGTCACTAATAAGTTGTGAAGGTGATCATGCTGTTCGAGGAAGCCCAGCGAGATATGTTCGCCCGGCAGCCGACTTCGCAAAGTATGGTATCACAATGCGTGCTCCTAGAGCCTGTCTGCTTGGTCGCAGTCCCGAAGGTCACGGGCTGGCAAGCTTGAACCGACAGCCAGTCCAGACGAGCTTGTTGATCTGCAGAAGAGGATTCGCATGGTTGCAATGTTGTGACAGACTTTGCAGCGGCGAATGGTCTTCGAAAACGCATATGGCGCTAGCAGGCAACCTCTCAAGCAGGTCGAAACAGCTTCTTCCAGATGCACGAGTCGGTCGAATGAAGCATCTTCCAGACGTCGGGCGTCCTCCCCGATCCTGAACTGCTCAGCTCCACCAGCACGACAACTTCGGCTATCAGGATGCGTTGCGACGTCCTTCGCAGCTCGATATACTGCAGTGATACAACGGCCATTCGCACGTGACCAGTTTTTTTGTTGTTGACTTATTCCCCATCTGATATTCAGTTGACCTTGAAAAGACATCGAAGTGGGTGTTGGCACTTTGCCCAGGGAAACAAGCGTATGGTCGAAGCTTGCTTGCCTCACATGAAGGATTCTTTTCTTGTGGACCTGGAGCAAACGATGTGGCAAGCAAACAGCATACCTCGTACCTTCCTCAAACACCGTACCTTCCTCAAACACCGTACCTTCCTCAAACACCGTACCTTCCTCAAACACCGTACCTTCCTCGAACACGGAACTGGCGCACTTCTGACATTCACACCTTCCAGAATACTGAATTGTGACCTTTTTGACAGTCACGACTCTGCCCGGCAGCATTTGCCGTAACTGCCTCACGACGCAAAAGTGCATTTCGTCACGCAGAAATTGAAGCTTCTTCTCAATCATTGCAACCTAGTGATACTTCTCGTTTGTTGGTCACTATTGGAGAGTAGACGTACAAACACCCATTCAGCAGTCTTTGTTCTCTTGCATCGTACATCAAGCAAAGATATCGCTTTCATCCATCTCTTCCTCTTGATCAATGAGGCCTGACTCTTCCTCTGATATTGTCTTGTCAAAACCCACATCCACGATGGCGATTCCCGATGTTGAGAGCCAACGAAATGCATCCTCCCCAGATGAGCTGCTCAACAGAGCACGATCGGATGGCAATGGCAACGTCAACATCCCTGCAGATGTCTTCGAGCAGATGTATCTGGCACCAAAGACTGCGGTTGCAGGCCACCTGAGACAGACCTTCGCCAATCCAACAGCTATTTGTAAGTCAGCATTTGGTATACGCAGGAACACAGCTGACAAGATGTAGCTATTGGCGGCTTCGTCTTGTGCACCACCCCACTCTCGATGAGTCTTCTCGGCTGGCAGGGGTCCGATCGACTCGGCCTCGCCATGGTGGGCTCATACTTCTGGATTGGCGGCCTTCTCTTGATCTTGGGCAGTATTGGCGAATGGATCATGGGCAATACATTCCCAGCTATTGTCTTTTCGACGTTCGGTAAGAGTGTTCAAATGTTCAAGAGCTCTCGGAGCAATCGCTTACATAGCCCAGGTGGCTTCTTCCTCACTTTCGGAGCGACCCTCGTACCATCATACAATGCGTACGGGGCGTACGGATTGGGTGCAAGCAACGTGGCAGCAGACTTGACGAGCATCAGAATGTTCCACTCGACCTTCGCATTCTTCCTCGTGGCCATGACGCTGCTTGCAACCGTTTACTGCATTGCATCGGTCCGAACGAACATCGCCTTCTTCCTCATCTTTCTGTCACTGATCCCATGCTGTAAGTTGCAGACCCCTGCCTACTGACCAAGCTGACCAAAACAGTTGCCACACTTGCCGCCTCGTACTTCGCTTATGGGCATGGGTATACAGCAAGCGCAGCTTTGCTGCAGAATGTTGGTGCAGGATTCCTCCTGGCTGTCTCATTGATTGGCTGGTACATCTTCGCGGCGTTGGTGTTGCTTTCGGTCGACTTCCCTTTCAGATTGCCGCTCGGCGACCTCTCAACACGGATCAAGGGCCACACCGAGAAGGACCACACTGAGAAGCACAAGGTGAAGAAGGGCGAGTAAGGTGTCGTGGATATGCACGACGGGGAGAGGATCCTGTGGCTGAACTTATCGATCCAGCCTGGTGCGTACAAGTGCAGGACCTAATGATCTGGAAATGGAGCCGGTCAACGCAACACTAGGCAGTCCCTGCTGACACATGGTGATGCTTGTGGTATATGGAGGATGGACGGGCACGTTTGTTATTGTGGTTCACAGACGATATCCAGTATGAAAGTACTCAGCTGAGGTTAAGGCAGCATAGTTAGCTTTGCAGCACTGCACAAGAGCGGTGGTTCGCTTCCAACATGGTTACTTTTCAACCAGTCGGCAACTGTATCACATATTCCCTTCTCGAGTGGCCAAACTTGACCACATCCTTGTCCCTCAGCTCCACGTACTTAGCCCCAGGTATTCTCTCCTCATTCACCAGCGTGCCGTTCGAACTCTCCAGATCCAGCACATACGGCTTGACTTTCCCGACTTTGTCCCCAAACTCGTTCCTCTTTTCGAGGTACCGAAATTGGATTATGGCATGCTGCTTCGAGCAGCTAGGATGCTCTATCGCGATATCGCAAACTGCCATCTCCCTCCCGAATAGCCAGCATGACTGCTCAAATAGCTGGATCGTGTCGACTATCTCGTCATCCTTGAACACGTACATCCGCCATGCATCTCTCGCCGGGGGTTTTCGCGCTTCTGCTGGCTCGTGGTATTTAAGAACAATACTCTGGCCCGCTGTCTGCACTGTGTTCGAAGCTGCAGCGAGCTTCCCTGATGGCGCGAAGTTTGGCTTCTGCTTTTCAATGACTGGCGCTTCGGGGTTGCGCTCTTGCTCAAATGCTCGATTCTGTGGAGGCAGAGGAGCTCGTGAGCGCTGTAGGGCTTTCGGTGACCGTGACCGCGACTGGGAGGTTGACCGTCTATGAGGTTTGTGATGCGGACTACGAGGCGATCTGTCGCGGTATTTCCTGCTGTCTCGTCGCCTGTCGTGCTGGCCGTCTGAGCTTGGGCTCAGTGACCTTCTCTTCCTAGGTCTTTCTTCGTCGTGTCTGCGGCCATGATCTCTGTCCCGACGTCCTTCGCGGTAGCTACTGCGCCCGTAGCTGTCTCCATCATCCCTCTGTCTTTTACTACGCCGCTGTGGTGAGAGGCTTCGTGACTGGTCTGGCTCGTACCTCGACATGATGCGCCGTGCTATGAGAAGTTGATAAAATATGTGCTATCAAAAATGGCCAACGATTACCAGCGGACTGCCTGGAAAGTACGTCATATCGGTGGACGACCGGGCGCCTTGCAGTGACTGAGACGCCTAACCATTTAAGGGTTGATACCTCCTCAGCTGCCAAATTCCACTTCCAGGTCACCTTCAATGGCAATATCCCAATTTCATCTAGATGTCTTTTGCGAGCTTGCGATTCCGGATCTGAGGTGGTGGGAATCGCCAGCACGGCGTCTGTCGTGACTCGGCATGACAAGCTCGTCTACACATGAATCTCCGCTGTTCAGCACCACGTTTCTTATCCTACAGGGGTTGTGCCCCCTAGTCCCCGTCGACTGAGGACTAAGCGAACGCCAAGCTGCCCCTTTGGAACGTCGTCGATGGTCTCGCCAGGCAGCTTCGGCGGGCCCAGCCATTCTCCTAATCACCCAACTGCTTGAGCTACAAGTTCTAAGATGCATCAGCTCAGTACCACGATAGGGAAGTGATGAACAGAGCGCAAGCAGCATGGGAGACCTGTACATTGTTCTACTAATAAGGCAATCCAGGTCACGAGAAGCTCTATGACACCATGTCAAGCTAGCGTCTCGAACCTGAGACGAGCGGGCGTTTGCTATGCAGGCGAACACCAAGCTTCGTTAGTCACTTCCGTTGCCAGCAATGTGAAACTCCTCAAAATGTACCGAGCGCTTCTTGTCTTTGTCAAGTCTCCTCCGAGTGCCAGTTCGTGCGATCATGAAACCTCGGAGCGAGTACCGAACCCAGCCTCACACAAGATCAATCTCGATACCAGCTTGGCGGGATGCTCCATTTTACTTACCGAGCTCTTGCAAGCCTCGAATGCTTTCCCGTCAATCTCTCTTGCTGTCATGAAACTGCTTATCGTGTACTCATAGCAGCGATCTGGATCTGAAGATGATATCGACATGGGGCTTGATCCGTGACTCCGCAGCAAACAGGTTGGTGCGCTATTGTCCCTATCTTGGTGTATATATTGCTTGCCCTCCTCATGCTCACCATGGCTTGAACGTGTACAGCAACAACTTCACAGCAAAGCAGGTCTTTCTTTTCGGTCGTTCCGACATCCACCTTCCTTACAACCACATTCGTTTCTTCGGCATTCTTTGACAGAAGCCAATCCATTCACTCAACTTCACTCATTCAACCAGTCAAGCAAGCTTCCACTCTAGACAACCACTCACAAATCACACAATGTCTTCCATCAAGATCTCCGCCCTCCTCGGCGCTGTCACCCTCCTTGCGAAGGCCAATGCTCACGGCATCGTCTCTGGCATCCTCGCCGAAGGAAAATACTATCCCGGCCAGTCCCACTACTCCACAGAACCCAGTGCAGGCTGGAAGGCCGACAACGGTGACAACGGCTTCGCCTCAAGCTTGACGGACGAGAACATCATCTGCCACAACGGCGCCGTCCCCGGCACCCAATATGTCACCGTCGCCGCCGGTTCCAGCATAGAGCTCCAGTGGACCGCCTGGCCCGAATCTCACAAGGGTCCCATGCTCGATTACCTCGCTCCCTGCGGTGACGACTGCACAACAGTCGACAAGACAGAGCTACAATTCACCAAGATCGACGAGGCAGGTCTGGTCGATGCCACCTCATCCCCTCAAGTCTGGGCCTCGGACGAAATGCTCAGCAACAACAACACGTGGGTTACTACCATCCCAGACAGCATCGCACCAGGAAAGTACGTGCTCAGACACGAGACTATCGCTCTCCACGCCGCCGGCGACTCGAACGGTGCACAGGCATACCCACAGTGCATCAACCTCGAGGTGACTGGTTCAGGTACAAACAGCTTGTCATCCGGCACCCTCGGAACCGAACTGTACACTTTGACCGACCCCGGCATCTTGGTCAACATCTACTATCCCGTCTTGACCTCGTACGAGATCCCAGGCCCGGCCGTCATGGCCGGTGGCGGTTCCGGCTCCGGCACCCAACCTTCGGCATCTGCTCCCGCTTCCGGCTCAGGCTCAGGCTCAAACTCGACCTCAACCGCTGCCTTCTCCCGCAGCTCATCTGCTTTCGGATCAGCTCCAGCTTCATCCTCTGCCACTTCTGCTTCTGCTTCTGCTTCGTCGGCTGTCTCCGCTACCACGTCTGTTGCCGTCACCGCCAGACCTACAACGGGCAACGCTGTTGTTTCAAGCACTGCCTCCGGCGCCGCAGCCGCAGTCACTGCCACCGCCGGCGGCAGGAAATTCGTCTGCTACGAGGAGTTGTAAATATAGTAACCACTTCACTTCAGCTTCATCATACAGTTGGCTCATTCATTATCGAGTCAGCTTTCTTCGGACCTAGTCCACAGGGAACGCACTAGCTCGGTCAGCCTTGGACAGGCAGGCCTTTTTGGAGGGCGAATGAGAGTTATCGCAGGCTTGTAAGAACTTTGAATGTAGCATTATATAGACGAATGACCACTCATGCTGCTGCTGTACATCTTCGGTTTTTTTGCCTCTCGGCCCCATTCATTCAACTCGGTATCACGATGTGATGTGCCTCGTCCACGGTCCGGTCAAGTCAGCGGCCTGCTCGCCTGCCTCGGGTCTGCTGGTATCGTCACCGCTCTCAGTGCCGCTTACACTCCTTGCAGATTACCCTACTCTCTAAACCCACCCACGACCGCTCAGTACGGGGTAAGGATTCGTATCAGGTGGTACGTTGAGGCCCTTAGGGAATGGACTGGTTGTCCACCCTACACATTTACTTTCTTGTTTCTTCTGAGGCCACCACTCACTCTTGTGCCGCCGCTGGCAAAGGTGGACACGGAGTAGCGATTGGGTCGATTGACGCTGACGTTGAGCAGCAAGATGTCGACATAGTCACAGAAGATTAATGGGGAGTGACGGGCCGCCGGTCACTCTTCGCACTGGGAGAAAGTCACACGGCTTAACAGTGGCTATATTGCAAATGACATACATAGGTCACGGAAAGCTCCTTGCCGGTCCTCTCGTATTGTAGTGGCGGTGGCTCGCACGACCATGGGGCAGAGGTACTCCCCGCGCTTCCAATGCCCGCTCGCGCCGGGCTTCCTTCTTAATCAACGAGTGCGGGTCTAACTAGACAGTGCGCGATTAGTTCTACCTATGGCTTTGGCTCATGGACTGGAGAGTATGTACATTCGAGCCACCAATCGACGTGCCTGAGGGCGCCGACCCTAACCTGTGTCCTGCTGGCTGTGCCTGTGCCTGTTGGTTCTGCTGTCTCAGCAGCTCCATCGCGAGCTCCATAGGTATATCGCCTTGGAAATGTAGAGCGTCACCGCTAATCTCGGTCGCGCCGAATGTTTGCAATTTGCCTGGGCCTTGCTGTGTCCCTCCGGTGACATTACCCTGGAAGGCGGGTGCGCTGCCGTTGTTGTGAGTGACGCCGTAGAAGTGGCCCTTGTTCTTGTCTTCCCATTCCGTGTATGTTTGGTAGAGGCCGTCGAGGGCTCCTGGTTGGTGTGAGCTTTTGCTCCGCTTCTGGGATGAATCGTTGGCGCTTGTGCCTGACATGGTGCTATGTTCTGCCCGCCTGCGTACGGCGGATTGGTTGTTGCGTTTGTGTACTGTGCTGTTGCACTGTTGTGGCACCAGGGCCTTGCTCAGAGCCCAATCCGAACCTGAGCCGATGGCTCCCGTGCGCAAGTTGTCTCCGTAAGGCACAATTGCCAAAGGATTTTCCTCGGAACAATTTTCAGTTGTAAGGCTGGAGAGCGCAAGCAGGCGCAAAAGCTGAGGGTCAGCATAATAATATAGGCATATCAGAAGTGCGAGAAGCTGGGTCTAGTCCTAGTTAGTAGGAGCCATGTGAGCTTGAGGGGACATGCATACCTGGGTCACCTTGTCTTCCGCAGGAGCGGAGTGTATAAGCCGGTGACAGGCGTCGCCAAACTCAGCAACCACTTCCTGGCCTTCAGCTCCTTCGAGGACTCGGCCTCGAGTTCGATAGCTGAAAGGAGGAGTGCTTTGTCCGTTGATTGGAGCGCTTCGTCGCCAAGATTGCGCTAGATCGTTGGCCTTGACCAAAGAAGGTTAGTGGTTTTGCCTTTCTGCCTTCGAGTTGCGGTAGCGTACCATTTTATTCCGCTGTTTGTAGTTGCAGCTTGTTTGTTGTTTAGACTGTGCAGTTGTATTCACAATGTTCAAACTCTCCAAGGTGGTACCGCGTCGCAATGTGCTTCAGCTATCGACGAAGCACCGATATCACGACGACTTATATCAAAGCAACATGCACTTTTGCATGTTATTGATGCGCGGGGATTTTAGCTTTCCGTGATCATGGCAGTGCCAAACGCACTGCCTACCAGGGCTTCTGCGCCAACGCACCCACATCGCAACCTTGCATGCAGCAGGTTTGTTCGCGAATTCCAAGCGCTAGACGTGAATGCGCCTTCTTGTATGCCTTGTACCTTATGTGGTGGTCGCGTGCGGAATGTTTCTGACACAACCAACTCCTTGCTGCAAAACCATTTCTGATTGGTCGAGAAGTGGAATACGCCTAACATGGCTCTATCGGTCAGGCAACACAAGCTTGCCTTTTCGGAAGCATTTCGCCTTCTCATCGCCGGAATTTGTGGGTAGAAAATGGTTGCTTCCCTCCATGATGGGTTTGAACTCAACACAAACCCCTTTTTCCACCTGATCGTCCTGATTTTGATTGTTGGTGAATCCTCAGCTGCGGCAGATGACAGTCTTTTGGTAATGTTCCGGCGCTCTGACTTGCTGGCGCGAGAAAGTGCCGGCGACTTCCAGTCGACACAGCCAGCGGCCATTTCTAGGGACTGAGGTACAAAGCCTACTCTGGTGGGAACAATCTGCCTTAATGCGGAAGATTTGGTCGCCGATAATCGAGCAGAGATGGGCCTTAAACTGTCTTCAAGCAGGACGCTGTGAATGACCTCAAAGTGCCGAGTCAAACTCAGCCCACCAACCAGCTTCTCAGTACACGCTGAGTTCAAACGTTGAGATGGAATTGCCACGCTGATAAAGGCAAAGGCTGAGAAACGGGCAATCATGGAGTATGCTTGTTATACGACTGACCTGCAAGCTGCGCGCTCGCCTGGAACGCTGATGTAGGATCTTTCGCATGTGTATTGAAGGTAGGGACACTTGTACCAGCTCGCTGCTGTACCGGTTGAGTGTGTTGCGCTGGGCTAGGTGGAACAGGTCAGCTCTCTGCCTAAAGCTCGAGGACTCATGGTGTCTTCGTAAGTCCATGTTTCAACTGCGCGGCGATGGTTGGTAAACCAAACTCTTGCAAACATCTCACAGCGTTGGACATATCGCCGACGTGTGATCGCACCGCGAAATTAGGGTCCTTTTTCAACCTCGACCGGATGCTTCTGCAAGCTTTCATACAACTGCAAAAGACTTCCAATCAAAAACGTAAAACTCCCCCAAAAGGTCGACAAAGCAGCCTGGTACTGTGCACCATGGTTCCCAGCCGCTGGACCAAGCGCACCACAGAGTGTGAAGCCAATTCCGCCGATAAGATTCCAAAATGCAATGTGCCAGCCCAATACATGAAAAGCTGGAGTGTACCAATTCTTCTGTGTCTCGAGCATGTAGAGTGTGCCGGAGATGATGAACCCGCTTCCTCCAACTATTTGTGGGGCCCAATAGATGCCGTCCGCGAGGGGTTGGGACATATTGTTGTTGATACCAGGAAGAGCAGTGACGCCGGCTATACTGAAGATCGTGGCACCGCAGAATTGGCTGAAGCTAGCTATAAAACCGAGTTCGTGGAAATAGTGCGTTTTGAGGGCATGACGTGTCGGAAACCATTGCCATGTTTTCCCATTGTCCTTCAATTCGTCTGTTGAACGCGTACCGGATTTGTCGGACACAGCACTTTTGCCGAACAATTTCTTCTTGTTTGGGTGATGGTGGGTGCAATGTTCCAGGTTTGGCTGAAGCTGTAATCTCCCTCGACCACTCTCCTCCTCAATCAATTTCTCAACAGCCCAACCAAAACAGCCAGTCCTGTTTTCGTTGACAGCCTCAAACATAAGCAGAATAGATCCAATTTCGAAGAAGAGACATGCGCCGACAAAAGCTGTGATTCCGCCACCATCCAGTACTTCACCCTTGAAATTCGCAGATGGGCGTACGAAAGGCAAGAATGCGAAGAAGCCGTTTATGCACCATACTATCGAACCCCAGGTAAAGATGTACGCTATTAGCCAAGAGATGTCCCAGACAGGATAGTGAGTGAACATCTTACTAACGGTCTTAAGCACTTCCGATGAGTGTGAGGTAGGCCGTGGTGTGGTTACCTCACCCGCGTCATCTTTCGTGACGAGTAGCGGATGTCGACCCTTCCTGTTATCTCTAGACCGCCAAAGAAATCTGGCATGAGGCTCTGGTTGAGCTTTCTCTTTTGATTTTTCATTCTCGCTTGACCATGGTTCGGGACCATGCTCCTCGAGCTCGAGCTCAAGATGCGCGATCGTAGGATTAAGAAAGGAGAAAGGCCCATGTACGATCGATTTCGAGACCTGTTCGATGTTTGCAAACGGATCTCGCTCTGGTCGAAAAGCCTTGTTGCGAGCCATAACCGATGGACGAAAGTCTGGATTTGTTCGCATGTAGACGTGCTCGGGATGCGACTGCTGCGCAAAGTCCCAACAAATATCGGCCTTCCACGGCCTCCAGACTACTGGCACGTGAGTCAGCTGTCCAACAGTGCGACAGCTATGAATTGTGGGACTATAATCGGTACATCATGTTTGGGAGAGCACGCGGAAAAGAACGACGACGCAAAAGCATTGATGAAAAGGCCAGGAACGAAGCACAGACGACGTAATGCGCAGTCCCCTGGGCCGCATATCCGCGAAGCGATGACCTTCGTTATCTCAGCCAAGTTAGACTTGGTATGCCAAAAGAGGCAACTCCTGCACTTAAGCCTTCGTTCACCGTGCCGCTAGAAAGCTTAGCGAGTTTATTAGCAATAGGGCAGGAGCAGTCGCGTGGGAGTCAGTCGAGGCTTGGTCGGCACTCCGGAAACCCTTTTGAAATTGTACACATCAAGCTGAATTATAGAAATCGAAGGTAACAATGGACGCATCCTCCGTCCGACCCACGTACTGTACATCTTCACTATAGCACGATGTTCAACTCATGCCTCGGCACACCCTCGCTCTTTAAATCAGGGTAGTATGGCACAATCGAGTCTGCTCCATAGACGTAAGCATCATTGAACAGCCTCCAATACGGCGTTCTAACTTTCCTAGCAGGATGAAAGAGACCAGCCCAAACATAGTTCATCACGACACCGGCACCAACTGCCATGCGAATGGCCTCGATAGCCTCGATGATGCGGTCTATCACATGCGGCGACGTCTCGAAGAGGTTTGGGTAAAGTAAGTTGAGCAAGTGAATCATCGCATCTTCACAGCCAAGACCCACAACGCCAAGCGCGACGTGCTTGACCACAGATGCAGCTGTCTGTCGGTGCACTTGATCTCGATCAATAAGGGCGTCCTCGAGAAGAGGCGTGACCGCGTAGACGTAATCCTTCGCCATGTCTCCAATGTACTCGAAGAGGAAGCTGAGCGATTTGAGCACACCATTCTGCACATTGAGCTCCGGCACTCGGTACTCGTTCATCAACGCGGGCAAGACTGTAAACGGTGCACAAGTCTCGGCAACGATACCAATCGCAACGGCCGTGCAGACTCGTGATTGTCTTTCTTGTACTCGTAAATTGTTGAGCAGCGTAGCAAGCACATCCTGAGGACCAATAGCCTTGGCGATGAAGCCAAACGTGTTGTTCGCCGCTCTTCGAATACCTTTCTTGTGTGCCTTCAGCATGTCAAGCAGTTCGAAGCATATTCTCATCCACTCTCTTGCATTCACTTCTTCGGGCCCACGATCTGCAATACGGCCGACAAGATCAATTGTGTTTTCTTGAACTTTTTCATGTCGATTCCGTAAGATAGGGGTGAGTCTTGGTAGAAGGTCGCGAATTGGAGGCTGCATCTGGCTGATACCTACTACAGTAACAATGGATCGTAGCGCACCGAGGATGGAGCCTAGCACCTCTGGATATTCTTCACCGAGATACTCATAGAGGACAACACCAAGCTTACCCATCAGTGCATCTTCGCCGCACTGCTTCATGACCATTGCTATTCTCGAAATGAGATCGGCGGCTTGCTGTCTAACAGTTGCAGACTTGTTGTTGAGACGCCATAGAATTGTGCTGACAACCTGTGGGAGGTATGGCTTGCAGCGCGTGCCCAACGCGTTGACAACCGTGCCGAAGCCATTGAGCATAACAATGTCTTCAATGCTTTGTTCCTGGAAAGCGAAAAGCATTCCGTCTACCAGGCGCTCTTCGAGTCGCTCGCCAATGTCAGCTGCGCCAAGGGAGGCGATGACTTTCTCGATGGTCTCTACTGTCATCTTCCGGTAGGCTTCAGATTCGTCCTTGAGGTTGTTGACGATACGCTCAACGATCTCACTAGCACCGACTTTCTGACCGAGGTCGACAGTGGTCTCGACAACTTGTCTGTAGTTTCGCTTATCAAGCGCCATTCGCCGAACCCAAAAGCTCTTGAAGAAATCTTGCAGAACGTTCTCTTTAAGATATGCCGCTGTCACACCATCCGTGCTTGCGCATTGAGATACCACTTTCAGGACGACCTTCTTCATTTCCTCGTCAGGCGATGCAAATTCTCTGAGTAGGATCTCCATAATCTGGCTGGTGTAGTAGTTGGCATACTCCTCGTCCATGAGAGGAATGATGTAGCCAACAGCTTTGAGGAAGCCGGCTAGACCCTTGCCTCGCTGCTTTCGAGCACCTGTCCAGAGCGGATTCAGAATATCATCGAAGCTCTCGATACCATATGGGTTTGCTGCTTCGGCCAGGGCTGCAATGGCAAGAGATGTGACTGTCCGTACCTTGGCCTGTTCGTCGTTCAGGTTGTCTGCGATACAGTCCACGAGGCCCTTCAGATGCGGGAGAATAGCACAGCCCATGAGAATCGGTACCTGCTGCACGATTTTGACACCGGTATGGCGAGCTTGCCACGACTTTTTGCTGCGGCAGACAGCTCGGAGGAAGGGTAAAAGTGCCGGGATTCCCAGCGCTGATGCTACCACAGCAAATGCTCGAGCAGTTGTGTTCCGTACGTACTCGTCAACGTGGTCGATATCTGGGCGCATGGTACTGATCATATGAGCAAGACCTGCGGCCTTGGACAAATTCGAGATTATCTCTCGGCCTTCGACCCGAGCGTAGTAGTCCTGATCGATCAAAAGTGGTTCGATGACAACCAGAATCTTGTGGGTATATGGTCGAACCAGGTCGTCGAGTTTGTATAGTACACGGTCAATGACCTTGACCAGCAAATGCCGTTCTTGATCCTCAAGTGACTTCTCCATGAGAAGTGGCAAAATCTGGTTGAACAGCGGACCAGCACCAAATTGTCGAGCATTGTCCGTCAGTTGACGCAGGGCTGTCTTTCTCATGGGAGGGGTGCCGTTCTTGACCTTTAGCAGTAATCGCATGATCTTCCTCTCTTTGAGCTCCTCCACTGATAGTGTGTTCTCTTCTGCGCCATCAACGAGCTTGCCGAAATATGTCATGTCTTCAGCCTTGAAGAACTGCAAATCGCCCACTCCTGGAATTTCTGTCGGTAGTTGCTTGCCCATCGACCTTGGATTCTCCGGCTCTTGCATCATGAAACCGCCAATAGTGCCTGTTGACGCTGCAGCTGACGGGACTTGGGATCGTTTTGCATAGTTTCGGATAGGTTCGTACCCCGGAGGTGGCTCGAGAACCTTGTAACCTTCGCTCGGAAGCATCATGTCCAAGTCCTCGTCCGACAGAGGCGCATTTCGTGAGGAGATGTCTGTGCCAAACGCTGGCATAACTTGCTGTGGAGGAGCTGCCACCGGAGCTGCAGCTCCATTGAGTGAAGGCGCTTGATCCCATCTTGACCGCTTCGTTGGTGCTTGGACATCACCATCTGGAGCAGCGGCCTTGTCCCATCGGGATTTCTTCTTCTCTTGAGCATCGGCGTTGCCGTTGGTGGCGGGCTCGCCGGACACGTCCCACCTCTTCTTTCGCTTCCTGCCTGTCACTTCTACTGTCGAGCCAGCCTCTGAATTCTCCTTATCAGCCTCCTCCTTCGATGTAGGTTTGTGCTCAAGGGCATCGCCATTCGCCTGCTTCTCGGCTATAAGCTGCTTAACTCGTTCTTCTTCGCGCTCAATATCCTGCAGTTGCATCACCTCGCGGTAGGTTGAGCCTTCAGCAGCGGCGCCAGCTTGCTGATTGGCGGCGAAAGGATCGGCTCGAGTGGGCGTGAGGGCCCCACGGTCAAATCGTCGCTTCTGATAATCAGTTTCTCGGTCTGCGATTCTGTTCGACTTCTCACGGCCAAGCAGAATATCTTCCTCCTCAACTCCGTTTCCATGCGCAAATTCGCTCATCTGAGCCTTCGATGCCGTGTATTGCCCAATGAGTCGTCGGCTGCTGTCGCTGTCTGGCATTTCTTCATCCTCTCCATCTGGGGCGAGTGAGGTGTGGTAACCTGCGAATTTGTCGCCATTTGATTCGTATAGGTCCTTGTCGAATACCTCACTCAGGGATGCCTTGGTCGAAATGTCAGTTCGTAGATTCGAGGCGTCGAAGGTCTTAGAATCTTTTTTACCAGCCCCAGCAGCATTGCGCTCTTGCTGCAGTCGGCGCACCTGCTCGAAATCCGCTGTGGTGCGTTAGTACTGTAGGACTGCTGTGAGAGGGATACATACCGTCCGACATGGCTGAGGTGAGAAAGTGGAACGAATGAGTGGGATGTCGGGTAAGTGATTGAAGCCTTTGACGAGAACTACTAGTATATGTCAAGTCACGTGAGATGTTAGTGCCTGGGTGCCTTGACGTGCCTTGACGTACCCACAGACTCTTTCTGGAACTTGAGGTCGATGTGGCAGGTGGCAGTCTTCCTGCGAAGCTTACCATGTGCTACCACGATGGAGATCTCTCTCGCCCTTGAGCTTGTGGCGTCGACCTCGTCTCATGCGATGGCCGGCGTGTGATGCTCTCGATGCATTGGAAGGAGTGAGGTTGGTCACCTTATACATTACCATCATCCTCGATACAAAGACTAGTCACCACTAGCTGCGTACCTTGTTATTTAGAGGACCTGTTGCGTCGATCCCTTGGGTCGCTCGACATTATCACTTCGGTACAAGCAGCCACTTCGCGAATTGTATAGGTTGCTGATAGGCTTGTGCTTACTTCTAGTACTATCGTGCTCTACCGTACTTAATAATTCTACGCGGCCAGGCTAGCTAGGCTACTAGGTACTAGTAACAGACAAACATCTATGAAACTGAGATCCCTCGGACGTTGCCTTCATTGTAGTTAAGCCAGTGGGCAGAGAGCCATGGCGTCTCTAGGCGGATTGCCAAAGAGCGGCAGATCGCCAGACCGCTAGCAAGGCGCATGTACAGTACCTCGATGTCGGTATTCGCTGACATCGCTGTGGGCGTTATTGCCAATAGAGTTGAGCTGAATTGTAAAATCAGCAAGCAATTCCCACCGAACGGCTTCTCGACTAGACCTGCGCCTAGACGGATGAAGGCTAGTAAAAGCAAGGTCGGCTCCCGGCAAGAGCCTTCTTGCATTAGCACTCACTCTTCGTCTGCTCTTCCACCTTTGTCCAGGAACGGTCTTCTCTGCTTGTATTGATAAAGCACTCCTATCCGACAAATTCCGATCTCCACTGCAGGACAGTTCGCAAGGTGATGTTCTTACTATGCAGCTAAAGGAAGCATAATGGCTAAATGCTTCCAAACAATGATGATCTCTGGTGGCCGCTGAGAGACGAGAAGCCGCTTCCGCTTCGATGAACTTCACTCTCGCGTGTTTTCAAGCCTCAGCAGGCTGTGCTCTCAAATGACAAAGCACGAATGGACGCAAACACTTGCCAACAACCCCGTTCTGGCCAGCACATCTTTACCGCATTTTCCTGCAGCCCATGCAGCTTACATGACGCCGGCACCCTTTGCGCAACCCAACCAGCCCAACATTTGCGATCCACTGCCTCACTTCCAAATCTACCACTGGTCAAAGACTACTGCAATAATGCCCATCTCACTCCCGGCTTTCCAATATTAAATGTGTGCTAGCCGACTCGGTTTATTATGCTCACCGTGAATAGTCGAAGAATGAGAAACTCGCTGCGAATTTGCAAAATTTGTGGCAGTCGCTCCTGTATTTGAGGGACATCACGACTTTTCATCTCACCAACCACATTCCATATGGTCAGCCAGGCCCTCCCTTGTTTCACTGCCTGCTGCCCTTCATTGGCGATTATTGGTGACATAACTCTTTTTCCCTGATTCTCGACCTGTCAACGGCTACCTGCATTCCTTCCCCCTCATTCTCAAACTTAACGTCAGTAATGTACTGACCCTCAACAACCACCAGCAAGATGGCGCCGACAAGCAGATTACCCTTGCCAGTCATTCGTGACTTTCCAGGTGGGTACCTTCGAATACCAATAAGGTGAAGTGTACGGAGATGTTTCCCATCTCGACGGTAGCAAAGCATGTTTGTCACGACACGAGAGCCAGGCGTCCGTCGGCGAAATAGAGTATATACGAACAACAAGCCTGCGAGGTCTTCTAAGATCTCTATTTTGTCAGCATTCACAGTAGCCACAACCGGATCAGGCGGAAGCAATAGTACCATCACACAGGAATCATACAATAGGTCTCAACAGAAGCCGAAACGAAGACGACCGAAAGAGCACCGGAGCCGCCGGTCCTACGAGGATCAGGATACCACAGTCGATGTTTTCGACTTCCTGGTAGGGGAAGAAACGAAATCAAAAGAGACGCTGGCCATTTCCGATAATGCCCCAGATAATGAAAATCGGGCAGCTGATGGGGGGACACCTATCTTAGAACCCGAACCTATTGCGCACATGGATGAGTCGGACCCGGAGGGCTTCTATCGAAGCCTATCAGACTCGGGCATATCGATGGGCTCAAACTCATCTGCTTCAGGATTTTCACGACGACATCACCTACCTGCACTACCAGAGGAATCTCCCGGCCGACCATCGCCTCAGCCTTATCCAGGCAATGAGCTTGCGTTAGCCGACCCTCGGTGGATGTGGCCCACCTCCTCGCCGCGACTGTATACTGAGGGTTATATACCCCCACCGTGCCCGCCGCCTCCACCGGCGGTCATCTATGATGTGCCCGTTTACCCATATCCGCCCTACACTCCATATGGTACCCCTCCGCCGGCGCCGGCAGAGGATGTTCACCGGCTCCCCATCACAATCAGAGAGCCCACGAATCGGCATGTCAAGCCACAATGCTTTCGCTCCTTCAGCAGATTGTCAACACGTTTGATATTACAGATGCAGGATGATATCGCCAATCTAGAAGAAGAGCTGAAGCTACTTGATGAGGAGGACGATGCTGCAGAAGAGCGCTCAGAGTCCGGCTCACCACCGTCCCGTCGCGAGACGCAGGACCGCAAAGCTCGAGAAGAAGAAGTCTATCGAGAGCTTCATGTCAAGCTTGACAACTACTGTAAGTAATCCTAACCTTCGCAGATACAGTGATTAACAGCCAACAGACCACGCCCTTGAAATGATGCAGAAGGTCGATAGCATATCCCGACCTGCTGTCACTGCCGACTTGACCACGCACCACAAGTGGCTGGAGTCGAGAGTCCTCGAAAGAGACCGCACCCGCGCACTCGTGGGTAGCGACCTAAGAAAATTCACCACTGGAGGCCTGCCGGAAGAAGTCAGACCTCCGCGAATGTTCCAACCTCAATATCTGGCATATTCGGCTCTTGTCAACGCTGTGGTGCCGTTGTTGATGTACAAGCTCATCTCTGGTATCCTGAATCGTCTTGTGTTGCTGTTCCTGGCCGTGGTTGCCGGATCAATTGTTCAGGACAAAATGAGGACCAAGATCGGAAAGGATGAGTTGACCTGTACATTAGTATGTGTTTCTATTTCAGCTTTTGCTGCTGTGTTCCTGTGACCACGCGAGTGAGCATAGTTCTGGAGTTCGGATCACCCACAATACAGTGCTACTTTTTCGTGATATAGAAGAAACGGGCGCCTCAGGGGAGTCACAAAAGTGAAAAAGTCGGCTCATCAGCTTGGAAGGATGGCCATCCTCTGGCCAACAAAACAAACGGCAACTCTACTGCTGATAGCCTACGGGATCCGGGAATGGAAAGGATTAAATTGGCACGAGGCAGATCCATACATGGTAAAGGATAAACACAAAGCCCTGTTGAAGCATGGCGACAACGATGAGGCTGCTTCGTGCATTCCTTGAGCAGCTTGCTCCCGATATGTGCGATCTCTTCATAAGCCCCTAACTTGCTGCCTCTATCTTGCTGAATCGTAGAGCTCTGTCGGAAATCGAAGAATCAGCAGCAATTCCAGACATTGCTGTTTGCCGGCGGATGGACCTCGGATCCATTTGACGATCGGTGATTGGCAAACTCGTAGACTTTGGTAAACCCTTGCAGTCCCCCGTTATTTACTGGCGTGCTTCTGTGTAGCTTTAACTACAGCATGAGCAGTAACCAAGTGACCGGATCCGTCCCGTCGTTGTCATGCCATTGCATACGTAATTCGTAGATACAGATCATCACATGCTTCTGACACACTGACTTCATGCCTCGTGCGCAGTGGGTACCTCTTACAGTTTTGCGGGGGAAGTATATCCGTGCAGACACTGTGACGTCGGTGGTTGCAACGTCTCCCAGCCTTGAGCATGCAGGTGCACCTGACGTGAGGCAAGCTCGGACCTTCAAATAACAATCCAAGCTCTACTTCCTGCCTACCACTTCTTACACACCACAACTCCAATACCAAAAAACTTCGTCTTCATCAAACGAAGCTCTAAACTATCGAATCACACACGACAAAACAGTTACAAATCTCAGTCTATCAGTTTGCTACTCCCATTCAAGATGTCGTTTTTCTTGAAAGCTCAACCGCTTATCCGACAAGCTGCCATTGCGAGGCCATCACCACGACTCTTCTCCACAGCTGTCATCTACCAGAAGGCCCCCACAGATACAGTAAAAGATGGTCTGAAAGCTGTTGATAGGACAGTATCCGATACCATTGTCGCCGGTATTGACAAGGGAAGTGAGTGAACCATCATTCGTGGGTACGGACGGAGTAAGAAGCTAACACTTAGGCAGTTGAGGTGAAAGATCAGGCCGCCAGCACCGCTGGCATGAAGGCCAAGGAGGCTCAGGGAGAAGCTCAAGAAAAGATGGGCGAGGCTCAGGGCAAGTACGCTGAGGTAAAAGGCGAAGCAAAGGGCAAGGCACAAGAGATTCAAAACAAGGCTCAATCATAGACCTTGCAGTGCGAGCAATCAGGATATCACAAGGGCATGATCACACAACTACCTAGTTGGTGGGCACTGTTGTACATTACTTGCTATATTACGATGGTTCTGCATAACCATTGTTCTGCAAGCAGGGTATACTTGGGGCGTTGTCGTGGCGTTGTGCTATCGACTGAATGGTAGATCGCAATTAATGCATTGCTCAACCATGGAAAGACCCATCAAATCGAAGCTCAAAATTTGAAGCCCTATGTATCACAAACCCCTGGAACTGAAACAACACAACGAATCCTGCAGCGTAGCTCTAACCTTGATCAATATCGGCATCGGTCCATCGTGATAGTGTGGTGGCTTATGAGACTTGGATGTAATCAATCATTATGATCAGATCATCTTCCCAACCTAAGATATACCTTGCCAGTCTTCTGGCCGCTAGGTAGGTTTAAGCCAGTTCAGCCTCAACTTCATAAACCAACGATTCTCACCTAGTGGTATGCTTGCATGCACTCACTTATGCTACCGCTTGCTGGCCGCCTCCTCGAGATGTTGTGGTTCCTCCCTTAAGTTTGATAGCATGGTACGGCAGCCCGTGTATCGCCTTTTGTATTATTGTTCTTGTGCGCTGTGTGCCCTTTACGCGCTACCGTAACTACTAAGCTGAGCCTAGTCCAGACGGAGGGCTTTCGCTGAACTACTAATAGCCGGCTCCAGTCTACGACGATCTCCCTTCCTCTTACTCGGTAAGCTTTGAAGGTCTGTCACAAGTGCTGTCGCTAGCGATGGCCCGGTCGAGTTGAGCACTTTTGCACTCATGACCGAACGCAACAATAAGCATATCCTCCTCTAGTCAATCATGAGAGCCCGCATCATTCTGTACCTGGCAGAAAGTGGGGTCTAGCAGCGCCCATGGCCCGAGCCGGTGACCTACCTCGGTCCCCTGCTATTGAGCACCACAGCCGACAAACGAGACAACGACCTGTATCTTGCAAGCCTCCCCCGTAAGTGTCCTTGTTCGACTCTCGCCACACCGATTCGCAAGATCGACACCACAGGCAACGATGACCAGCGACCAATTTGGCAGCACTTTACCTTGGGCCGAGCCCCCATGGTACACCGGTAGGCCATCACCATACTACAACGACTCACACCGCCACCTGAGAAACACCGTCCGGAAGTGGGTAGAAGACAACGTCCGCACTGAGGAATGGGAAGCTGCCGGCGTAGTACCGAAGGAAGTATACATGAAGTGCGCCGAAGACGGCCTATTGATGCCAATTGCTGCCGGCCGCAAGATCCCCAAAGAATGGTACGGCTACCCCATCATAGGAGGCATCAAGCCAGAAGAATGGGACGGTTTTCACGACCTGGTGTTGTGGGACGAGCTGTACCGCGGAGGAGCGATCTCATCTATATTCGTTGGCTTGGTACGTTCGCACATCATCTACCCTGCAAGTTCAAAGCTGACAGGCGACTTCTAGACAGTAGGAGCACCACCGATCCGTCAATACGCGTCAACTGAGCTCCGGTCGGAGATCGAGCCACAGGTCCTGTCCGGCCAGAAGAGGATATCTCTAGCGATCACTGAACCCTCCGCCGGCTCTGACGTGCGCAATATCACGACCACGGCACAGAAAACATCCGATGATAAACACTACATCGTCAACGGCGAGAAAAAGTGGATCACCAACGGCATGTTCTCAGACTACTTCTGCACCGCCGTCCGGACAGGCGGGCCCGGCGCAGAAGGCCTGAGCTTCCTGCTCATCGATCGACATCTCCCGGGCATCAACTGCAGAAAAATCGAGATCGGCGCGGGAAGACTCAGCGCGACGACGTACATCACGTTCGAAGATGTCGAGGTCCCAGCGAAATACCTTATTGGTAACGAAGGCGGCGGCTTCAAGTTCATCATGTCGAATTTCAACCACGAAAGGATCTGGATCGTCTACCAGGCCTTGCGAGGTGCAAGGATCTGTCTTGAGGATGCGTTCGCGTGGGCCCAGAAGAGAGAGGTGTACGGTCAGCCGCTGATCGCGCAGCCTGTAGTTAGACATAAGCTTGGGATATGCGGGAAGAAGGTCGATGCTCTACAGGCTTGGACGGAGCAGCTGGTGTACGAGATCGATAGTCTGAGCGAGAAGGACGGGAATAGATTGCTGGGCGGCACGACTGCGCTCCTGAAGGTCGAAGCTGGCATGGTTGGCAAGTATGTTGCGGACGAATGCGTGAAGATCATGGGTGGACTTGGCCTGACGAAGACTGGACAGGGCGCGCGCATCGAGGCTATCTCGCGTGGTGTCATCGGGCTGATTGTGCCTGGTGGCTCCGAGGACGTCATGATAGATCTCGGTGTTAGAGAGGCTCTTAAGCTGAGCAGAGCGAGAGCTGGGTCTGGTACATCGCGGCTGTGAGACGGGCCGAGCAGTTTGAATTATTCCCAAATCACTTCTGACTTGTGCCTTGATTCAAACTTGTTCCTCATCGGCCGCGCGAGCAGTCTTTAGCTCTCATTGCCTCCTGTCGGTATATCGGGTGTTAGACAGGCTCACCGAGCGCCACCATCCCAGCAGGACATAGAGGCGTAAGAACACCAGAACGGAATCTAACTTGTATCAATCTGCCAGACCCCGATAATAGTTAAGGCGTGGTTTACGGCGGACTGCAAAGGCTATAAGCGCAAGCTACGCCTAGCCGAATCAACGACATTACTCAACTCACAACCTCCGGATCTGGTGCTTCACAGTCCCGTCATTTGACGACTAAACCTCTTGACGGCCTCCCGGCCACGATCATTCAGCGCTGTAAGAGAACGAAGTAACCATGTCCTATGGATTCGATACCAAGCGCGACAAGGCGTACACCGAAGGACCACTCTCAAGCGCGACAATGACGCTGATGCGCGTTGCAGGTAAGCTTCACATCGATGCGTACTGGACTCATACAGCACACATCACCTCTAACACTTGGTAGAGGCTGGGGTAACATCAGGTAAGAGCAAATATGTCAGCCCGTCTATTTATGTGGACTGAGTGCTTGCGCTCCGTAGTGGACCAAGCATCTTGTAAGACCCCTCCTCGATCTCTAAAGACCCCTTTCCGATAACATGCGCTCCAGCATGCTCCGCTCCCTCGTTGCAGGCTCAACAACAGCCATGTCATTCGGCCTCGCTGGCGCAACGATTTCCGCCGTAATCTTCCGCACAGCCTCCATCCCCTTCATATTCTCCACCTCGATCGGCTTCATCGTCGGTGTATTAGGCTTCTACAAGGACTGCATGGCGAAAGCCCTCCTGTCCATTGACCTTCATCCGCGGCTGCTACAGCTGCATCTTGACCAGAACTTTCCTTGGAGGGGTTTCCGATTGTGGAGGTTGGGGGACTTTAGGTCAGTGGTGTTCACGCGATCATGGACGTTGAAGAGTATGTTGTTGGTGAGTTGGTTGACGGCGCAGCCGGCCTTGGATGTAAGTGCTCTTCTCGCTCGTTTGGCGGTAGTAAGGAATGGTGTTGATATGTGTGCTAGCAAATTTTCGAGGCGAAAGAGAAAGCACTGATTGAGGAGGCGTGTGCGAGGCCGGGAATTGCACGGGAGTCTGACCGGGAGGTGGAGAAGGATGACGAGCGTGCGGTTCTCACATAGCAGAAAATTGGCCTTTCCGGTCAATTTGTGGTAATGCCGCCGCAATGGCTGCACGCTGTTTTCAGTTACCACGGCGCTTCGTAGCACCAAGCAGATCAAATGCCCTGGTCAGATACTCCACTACCGCCCCGCTTTTTTGGGGCCCCTGCCCAACTACGCCAACCTGGCACACCTGTCTCCGAAATTTGGTCTGAGTGGTTCCTCTTCCATATCTCATCCACATTGTCCGGAAACTTTTCCTGACCTTTGGGAACGAATCTGAAGGGTACGGTCCCTGTCAATGATGTTAGCATGCGCCCCCTCGCAGACCAAGGATGACAAAGTATGTGCTTACCTTTCCGTATCTGCAGAGTGATGATGACACCCAGTCCGTTAAGAAGAAGTTCTCTGACGTCTTCCGCAGCTTTATGCCATATCTCTGCTTTCTCATCATCATTCATCTTTTCCAGCTCGGCATCGGTGGCATATTTGTCCACGGCAAGCTCCACAGAGTAGTTTTGGAAGAGAACAGCAAGCACAGCAAGCACTTCAACTTGAGCAAAGCGTCGCCCAAGGCATGCTCTGTAGCCATCGCTGAATGGTAGGTATGCGCCTTTGATTGGTTTGAATAGTCGATCCGACGTGTCGGAGCTCTCGTTAACGCCCAATCCATCCTCTTTCGTGAGTGTCTCGACAAGTAAGCCATCCGCCGTTACGGTCGTGCCATCAGCAGTGTCGGAGATAAGCCACCGTTCAGGTCTAAACTCTTCCAAGTCGTTGTCGATATTTGCGACGGGATGTGCAGTATGTCCACCCGCTAGTCTTGGCTTACTTGTCGGCCAGTAGCCCGGATGTCTGTGCGCCGCTCCAGTGCACAGACTGACGTATGTATTGGCTGGGACCAAGCATTCTTTGTCCTCGACTGCCAACTTCTGCGGTCCAACGCCTTCCATAGTCGATTTTGGGATCCCAGTCACTGGCGGTACAAGTCGTAGCTCCTCGGCTAGTACAGCACCCGCCATACCACCAAACAATTGCGGCAGGTCACGGTCATAGTCCCATTCACTAGGTGGCTTCCCTGCAAAGATCTGATCCAGATCTTTTTGCAGTCGCCGTTGCGAGTCAGGAAACAATGCGAGGTACACTGCTGAGAAGTGAATCGAGTTGGCGGCAGTTTCGTGACCCGCTAGTATAAGAACGAACATGTTTCCGAGTATTTCACTTTCTGTCAGTTGTCCCTTCGCCTTGGCATCTGTGTTGACGAGCTGCTGCTTGACCAGCAGTGTCAATATATCATTTGTGTCGTTCGGAGCCTTTCCGGCTTCAAGGTCTGCTTTCTTGTTCATCACCAGTTCGCGCATGTAGTTGCCCCATTCGTGGTATGCTTCATTTGCCTTCTTTGGTGTTACACCAGGCAAGCGACTGAGGAGCCATCTCGGCATCAGGAACTGCAGAAGGATGTTGTCCAGAAGGCAATGGATGGCGTAAGTATAGCTCATTTTATGTCCCGGATCGATGTCTCGGTCTTCATTTTTGATCTTGGATGGATCGACGTAACCGGACTCATCTTCGCGGGATTCCGTCTCGGGCGTTGGCCAGTCCATTTTTCGGCCGAAGCCTGCTGCTGAGATCACATTCAAACTCAGGCGCATCGTATCGTCCATTAGACGGTCGACCGTGCGATTTCCTTTGCCATCATCCCCGACCCAGGAGGTGAGCATAGCCTGTGCTTGCCTGATTGACTCGTTCCAGACAAGATGGTTGTTTTTTTCTGTGAAAGGAGGCGAGGTCGCTTTGCGATGTTTCCGCCATATGTCGCGTTCTGTGCTTACCACGTTCTTGCCATAGATATCCACTGACGTGTAGATATGAGTAGGCTTCGGAAAATCGTTGCGTCTAGTCGTAATTTGTGCAATCGCAGCTGGTTCACAGGTGTACATGCATATCCCGCCAGGACTAACCGTGAGAAATGTATCATGTCCAACGCGCTTGAAGACTTCGTGGCTATAGTCATAGGTGAATTCTGGAAGGGTGAAATCGACCCAGCGCGTCCAGGATGGTGGGAGTTTCTTGAGAAGAGGGAAAAGAAGACGATGGCCGACGAGCCACCATCTTTCCATAAAGAAGACTGGAACCACGATGTAATGGATGCCAGACTTCTTGGCGGCGAGGACATTTTGACGAAGGCCAAGAACGTGGTTAGTGAGCAAGTAGATGATGGAGATGGCAATTGTGAGCAGAATGATGGACGCCATATTCAAGGTGACTACGCCGACTATACGGAAGGAATGGCAAGATCAGATGAAGGGATGTGCTTATCGCGTTCTCTATGTGAAGGTGATTTGGTCGATTGACAATGACCTCACTAGGAAGGGGCGACTCGGTTCCATACTGTTATTCGGGGTGTGCGCCGGGTCGTGCGTGCTTCTACGGCCAGCGATAGGAGGAAACCTTTGGGTAGAGGTGGTGGGGTCATCAGCGGCCAGGTTGACAGAATCCAGAACCGGATACTAGGCAGTGAGCAGTCAGGCCCGCTGACCTCGAAGGATGATCGGCTACAGACTGAAACGTGGTGATAGGCGTAGGTAGTCAATTTTATCCTCCAGAGGCAGAGGTGAGATCACGATGCGTACGCCAGCCGAGATGATGCAGGGCCACGGCATTCCTCTTCGTAAACCATTCTCCTTTGAGGATTTCCTAGCCGGCGCACATGACGAGAGGTCCACGTTTCTAGGCTTCCCCACGGATGTTGAAAGCTACAGTAGATAGTTTTCCGAGCGCGAACTGTGTGTGCCAATCGCAGAATTGGCAAGGTTAGGGGTATGCAGCTACGGCTATTATGTGCTATTGAGGTATTGAAGCGATTACAGATTGCATTCGTCCATCATGTGCATACAATGCGGTAGTACTCCAACACCGTCGCCGCACTACGTCCTTCACAGCCTCTATAGGATGTGCTAGCCGTTACAGCAGCATTGACCGCCAAACATCGTCATGCTGGTTCAAATCACTCTCTTCACTGGGGTATATTGTTCTTTGTATGCTCGCGCCATCCCCCTAAGCTGCCACGGCCTTCTCAAGATGTGATCCCTCGCCCTGAACTGGGTTCGCTGGGTCCTCAACAGCCGCAGTGTGGTGACCAGTCGTGGTTGCCTGGGACATCATTGGGCGATCGGGTCCTGCCATTGGAGCCTCTGACATTCCAGCTTCCGAAATTGGAGCTTCCGAGGCATTGGTGGTTGAATCTTCAGCAGGCATCAGGTTTGCTCCCATTCCACCAGCCTGCGTCTGGATGGGTTCATGGTTTGGACTCCAGCGTTGAAGCTCAACCTCGGCTTCGTTCAGAATCTGTCTAGCTTCGTGGGCGTTTGCAAAGGGCTGTCGGACGTCACCGGGCACAACTGGAGTATCGTCAAGAAGGTTGAGGAGTCGGCGACCGTATCTGGCAAGAATAATCTGCTTCTCGGCTCGTTCGATGGTAGCGGCAAAGTTGAGGTCGTAGGCCTCCTTGATCTTCTGTCGGGTCTAGCATTTGTTAGCAGTGCATTCGTGTATGGTGAGGGGGCCATACAATGTTGGTAAGTTGAGCCTCTGCGACCAGGTTCTGAGCCTCAGCTCGGACAAGCTCCTGCTCAAGAGTGACGAGCCTTGGGCTCGTGGGCTCCTTGTACTTGAGCTTCGCAATCTCATCGCTAATCTTAGCCTTCTGGTCACGGCTTGGTTGGACGCTGCTCTCGGTGTTTCTGATTTGCTTGAGAACACTTCTGTGATCCTCTAGGTTCTGCGCGTAGAGATCCTCCTGCTCACCGATCTCGGACAACAAGACACCGATCTTGTCGGACAGGTCGGATATCGAATCATCGCCGGTCGACTCACCCCAGTCGGAGAGCTGGGAAGCGATCGAAACGGTTTCTCGACCAGCATTCTCGTATGCGCCGATAGCATGGTTTTCAGTCTTGATGAGCTTGAAGAGCTTTTTGGACAGCTCAGACTCTTTCATGCCTCGGAAGGTGGCCATGGAGAAAGTGTGCTTGTTGGCATCCTTGTTGTTGTCCTTGCGGCCCTTGCCGCGTATCGACAGTGCTCGATTCATATTGAATAGATATCGAGAGTGGATAGAATGGAGTAGGGTAGGGGTGTATCAGGAACAGAACTGTCTAAAAGTTCGTTTGCGAGTATTATGCGTCTGGAACAACCGACTTTGTGATTATGTCAAGAAAAGCAAGCAACAGCAGCTCCAGAGACCCAGACAGAAGCTGTGGAAGCGAGAGCTATGAGAGCGAGCTACAGACAGAGTTCACGGGTGCCGTTTTTCAGACGGCTAACTACGTCATTAGAGGTTACAAGACAATGAACCCCTCCCATCCACCTCCAACTTGGAACAAATGGACTTGGATTATGCACATGTCATTGAGTCATTCGTGTACCGTGCTAACCCGTTTCGAGCAACAATAATGTATTTGCCGCTGCTACCGTTCATGTGTAGGACTTTTAGAGAGCCAACAGCCGCCGTCGCTGTGTATGTATGTACCCAAGCCCCGACATAAATTCGTTGTTACTATCCGGATCTCCACCATATAGGCCACCCACGTAACTCCTCCGCCCGAGCAAAGCATATTCGATAGTGCCATTCAAATCATCCCACCGAGCACCCTGTTGCTCAAGATCGTGCACCATATCTTCCGAAGTGTCCGAAGGTCGTTCGTAGACCCGACTGATGTGGCTCAAAACAGGACTACCGCCTCCAACAGATATCGAGGTGCAGTTGTCGGCCTATGTATGATAATGTCGACTGACTCTGCGCTCCTCAAAAGTTCTACTGCTTCGACGAGGATCGTCGTAGTGAGAGTGTCGATGAGCGTCATGGCTGTATCGCGATCGGCTGACTGAGCGGTCGCGTGTAACAACGTAACGTGGGTCTCTTTCGACATATTGAGGCTCTCTCTCAACATAGCGAGCTCTGCTTCTTGCTGGTGTTTGGACATAGACTCTCTCGTCATAGTCTCGAGGCCTCGGCCGGATCCGATTTTTGATAATCACGGCCTCATCTCTGTCTTTGCTGCTACCGAAGCACATATTGCCGAGGTCGTGCAAATGTGTATTCTGGTAGAATCTGGCTGGGCAATATGGGGTTGGACGTTCAGATGGCAAAGTAAGAGGGAAATGGCTTCTAAACCCATCTCAGCCGAAGATGTGCTCAACCATCATATACGTGCTCCTCCTTCACCCACCCCTTGTATGTTGAGCCAGGCGAGGTGACGACTTTCCTGCTTGCCCTATATCCACTATATCTTGGTGTACGTCATGCCTAGCGTCTCGTAAAGTGGATGCTTACTGTGCGATAGTAGGCTTCGCCCGCGCCTTGCCATTCTTTTATTTGGCAACCTATCGTACGCCTGGTGCTTGTAAAGTGCAAGGCATCTGATCTAGGCTAGCACATCTGGCAGGCACATGGTACCCCTCCCTGGGCACACGTGTATGATTTCGTGCAGATCACGCACAAGCTTCAAAGGATCTCTGGGGTTACTGCCGATCCCTTAGGCTCGTTCTGCCCTTGTCCTGTTCCCCTCAAACCTACCGGTGTCAAGAGGTATGCTTCGTAGAGGTGAAAGATGAAGGCGATCATGGCTGTGCTTCACGCCAGTCACGACAGCTAACATGGTAGAAGAATACTCCCGCTTCTTGACCATCCCACTCGAAATACGCAAGCTCATCTACGATTTACTCTTCCAGCCAACCCGCCGCATCGCAATACAAGCAGCCCCCCAACGCGAGTACGAGTACTCTCCAGTCACCGAGACAGGTAGCACGACATGGCCAGTAGACTTTGAATCATGGGCCATCACCCCCCACCCCCAAACATCCCAGTTCCTGCGCGTCTGCTCCCAAGTCCATGCCGAAGCAACTCCATTCCTGTACTCCTCCCGCCTGTTCGACCTCACCTACCGCGATTCCTTCAAGCTCCTCCTTCACAACATCGGTCCCTCGCGCTTCGCTGATATCCGCCACATAAGCCTGGACTGGGACGCTCTCGAGGAGCTCGCCCGCGCTTTGAACAAAGATAACTATCAGAGCGGATTGGCCGGCCTGAGGTCCGTGGAGACCGCCTCGTGGAGAGTACGACATCTGGGTGGAACAAGCATGCGGTGGCGCAATGTGAAGGCGTCGGAAAGGGGCATCTGCCAGGCTACGCAAGATATCACCGAGAAACACGCCTTTCTGAAAGTCGTAGCAGAACAACCGTACCAGAGGAGAAGCTCCGTTGTACCCGGTGAAGCATCCAGAACGACACCTTCGAATTGCAAGGTCAAATGGAGGATTCTCGCGGACGGGAGGGATATGACAGAGGACGAGGCCGTGGTCGACATCAAGCGCGATCTAGAACGTTTAAGAGCAACGAAAGACGAAGCAAGCGATAGTACATTCTCCTTGCTAAGGATCGACCCATTTTGAGGAACCACGCATTGCTACAAGCCTATATGCTCGCTCCGGAGCATCAACGTAGCCGTGGCCGAAGGTCATATACTTGACGAAGGTACTGGTGTGCTGCCGGAATGCGAAACGAGGCATCTTGAGGATGAACCATGGGTCATAAGATCAAGCTCAACGCCGATGTGTGCAACGCAATTTCTGATCTTTGACCAGATTTAGACCATGCGCTGGATGCCTGATTGCGAGCACTACACATATCCTCGTTTACGCTCACTAGCGGATCATGGCTCTCTGAGCTGCTAATGTACCTAAGCACTTTTGACGAGGGTTTTACATGCCTAGTGCATGCAGTGGCCCGACTTCTACGGCGAAATGGACATCCAGTGGGCTGCACACTACAAAAAGCCGTAGAGGCTAGCCGTCTCGCTGATGTCTTCGCTTACCCTCACCGCAGCACTAGTACAATGCTGTCTAGCGCGCACGTTACGTGCAGCCATTTTCAGCTACCCCACTTTGCGCGAAGCACTGCAGTGGTCGAACCACAGTGGCACCGTGACGGGTTCTGCTACGATCAACCCTTCACCAATGTCACCTCCTGAGCTGCTTGATGCCCCCTCCTCTAACCCACTGGGTGACAATCTCGATGTAAGCCTAAGGCGCGCAGTGAAAGACGAGACTCCTAAAAACATCCACTTGCTGCGCAGTACAGCAATGCAGTAGGCGGACGACGTGCAGCACAGTGGCCAATGGTGGTCATGGCCATGTAGATTGAGGGACTGTTCATGATGACAGTGAGCGACGGTAGGAGGGTGTAACAAAGTTGCTTTGGTTGAGGACTGGGGCTTACTCGTTGTCTCGTCCGTTGTCTTGCAAGCATGTTATCTTATAGGAGCATGTTGCTGCTGGCGAGACAACTTGTAGAGGCGATCCACCCGGCAGCGCACCCTTTTGCAAGACGAAGCAGAGCGTATTGGACTAGTTCTCGCGCTGTCGACCGTATTCGTGGCTTTACCGTGCATATGGGCATCCTCGCGGGCACCATCGGACTCACGTTTCGCTTCGCGGAGCTCCGCGGTCTCCTGCTTGAGGCTGATCCAAATAGACACGCGAAACCACCCTCAACAGCTCTCACACCTGTGATAGGGTGGGGCGCAGAGCCATCTCTGCATCTCAGGCACGAAGATTACCTCAACGCCGCTACCTCCTACAAATCGGCATGGCCTCCGCTAACCAGTCCAAACCATATTCGGCTGTTTCGAGTCCACCGCATAAAAGGTGGCGCCGACATCGAGATTGAACTCAGCGACCATGCTATGGAGCATGTACCTCCCTACGAGGCTATCTCCTATTGCTGGACCACCTCACAAGGCAACAAGACCATCAGGTGCAATGATACCCAGCTCCCTATTACTAAAAGCCTCTACGATGCGTTACAAGCACGAGTCGGGCTTGGGAACGTAGAATACTTGTGGGCCGATACGCTTTGCATCAGTCAGGATGACATCCAGGAAAAGAACTCGCAGGTACGAAAGATCGGACGTATATTTTCGTCCGCGTCCCATGTATGGATATTCGCAGGTGAGCTAAGCGATGTTCTGTCTACAGCAACAGGCCAGATATCGCAGTCGTATACCGAAGAGTCAGATGGTCAGTTTGCCACTCATCTCCGTTGGCTCGCCTTCTTTGAGTTGCCTTATTTCGAGCGTTTGTGGGTGGTTCAGGAAATATGCAACGCTCGCAGTGCTAGCTTCATATACAATGGTCAGTCGGTGCCGTGGGAAGAAGTCTCTTGTATTGCTGCGGAGCTTCGAAAGCACTTCGATCAATCTGGCTTATCAGGATGTAAAACTGCGCAGCACGTTCAAAATGTCGGGCAAATAGATGCATTCCGAGCCCAATTGCGCAACAACACCGAGAATGATCAATTCAACATTGGTGGCTTAGAGACAATTGGAAAGAACGAATCCACGAAGAAGCGACCAGACATTCTCGATCTAATCATCAACACTTCGCACTTCAAGACTGGCGATGCGCGCGACAGGGTATTTGCTTTGGTTGGCCTGGCTGGTGACATTTCAGACAGCGACTGGGAACTCCTTCCGAACTATGGCCTAAGCGCAGAAGAAGTCTATAGAAGACTTGCACTGTGGGCGTTAGCGCGCAAGGGCGACATGCGACTCTTGTCCCTGTCAATATCTACCTTGCAAGATAGCTCAACACTCAACACATCACGGATACCTAATCTATCATCGCCTAACCGAGCAACTACACCAGCCCTTCTTGCTGTAACAGACGACTCTCGACTTCCAGATACCCGGTATGCCGGTCTGTGCAACCGCACTCCGCATCAATGCTATGCTGACGGCGTCCTTCGGCCATTGTGTCTGGACAACCATTACATGGACAAATGGTTTTCGGGCGGAGGCCAAAATATAGTTGGAAAGGCGGTGTCTTTCGCTAACGATAACAAGTTCCTAGAGCTACGTGGTGCTATAATCGACGAGGTCGCCGATTTGAGCGACATCTCCCCACTCGGGCGGACTACAAGTGAGCTTGGCTTGATATCACTTTTGGGGGTCGAGCGACGGCGCTGGCCCAAGGAGCTTGCGCACCGCCTTTGCGAGACATTAGAGGAAGAATTGCACAGAACCACCGTGTGGCTTGAGCAATGCGCAGACCTTGCCGAGAGCATCAAGGGCGCACCGCTTGACGGAGGCATAATGCCTCTGAGTGGAATGCACATTGAGGCATTCTGGCAGACGCTTACCTGCAACCGAGTACTTAATGGATATTGGGCTCGGGGAAACAAGGACGGGCTTCTAAGACATCCAGGCATTATCCGACCGAAAGCACAGCGCGATATCATTGCAGAGCTGCGTCTATGTCTCGGAACGAAGATGCCCGCAATCGAGCTGTCGCCAGCACACAGTGAGCGACTGTACAAATCTCTGATCAGCGGCCAGCTCACTCTAGGCGAAGAACAGCATTTCCTCGAAAAGCTTTTCCCACCAGAGACATGGGTATTTGCTCGCTTCATCCTGCCATCTATGGCACGGTGGTCAAGAGGCCGCAGATTCGGCATCACTTCCAAGCACCGATACGCAGCCGTGCCGGGCAACGCGCAGCCCGGCGACGTGGTTTGCGTCTTCCTTGGAGCCACCGTGCCATACGTCCTACGGCCTTGGGGCGACGGAACCTTTTCATTGATTGGAGAATGCTATGTGCATGGCGTTATGAACGGCGGCGCCATTTACGGCGAAGAGTGTGATCAGCCTTTTCAGTTTGCGGAGCGGGAACAGTGGCAGCCAAGGACAACGTTCGCCATTCGCTAGAGAGCATTCACTGACAGACGATGCACAGGGTTAGCAACTCAACCACAACCATTCGTGCTGAGCGACAGTTCTATCATACCAGAGGGAGACCCACTGCAGCGAAGCTGGGAAGCATTTGAACCGAGACCATCAACAGCCACAAAACTTCTATCGAACCTCCACAACTCTCAACACGGGTCTCTTGTTGCGCCTTTCACAACCAGCACAGCTCCAGCTACAGCTACAGCTAGCATCGAGCGCTGAGCCATTACATGTCCAGCTCAGTCTCTCGACCCTCGAATCACGACCGGTTCCTGGCCAGAGCAGGAACGGCATCATTCTCATTCACTTTCGCGAGACTGGGATACTCAAACACGGACGGCATATTCTCAACAGCCAGCCAGCCAGCCAGCCAGCCACGCGCAACAATCAAGACCATGTTCTTGAGTCCCCTCCACTGCAGAAAGGCACCGTAGCGCGATAGTCGGCGCAGTTACATGCATGCATGCACGGCTCAATCACACCCAGACCCAAGAGCGAGTAGAATGTTCTTCACGAACACGAACGAGGAGCATCGATCCGTCAGCACCTCGCTTGTCGTCGGGTAGGGGCTCAAGCCCGCTTAGGACTCACGGTACGCAGCTGGGACTGGGCGTTATACGGAGCTAGGACCTGCTATCGTCACTGTCAGTGCCATCATTGAGTGGTTACGTACGATCACGTTCCTTAGTCTCATTCTTCAGAGCGAATTGGGCAGTGTCTTGACGCGTGGGCGCTAAATGTGGGCAACGTCAGCCATGTTGGACGTGGGAAAATTCTTCTCCCTTGCAATGCGGATACCTGCCTCACATAGTACTAGTAGGGTAGCAGTACCTCGAGCTCCGCGCGGGCGTCCGGCTGAAGCTGTCGTCTAACTCATGAAAACTCTCCTCTTCGTGGGTGCAGGAAATAGAAGCATGGGTGGTCGGTCGCGGGACCTTAGGGCTTTGCTCTATGTTCTACGAGACCTATTCCTAAGTGTCCAAGTTGTTGCTCTCCTTCAGTCGAGGAAAACCCCCTTCACTGTTCCGTGACGACAACTTTGATCACACTGTTGTACTTGCAGCCATAGAGCTGTATTGGTATATCATCTCTCTCTAGGTATCGCTCTTTGTACAGCAACTTGACCCTGTCCTCTTGGCCCCGCAGTGTCAGAGGCACTCCTTGAGACTAACTATATGAGGATAGTCAGAGCCTTGGGGTACTTCAGGTGGGTGTTAGCTATTGCAAGGTATGGGGTAGTGTATAGCAGAGGGTAATGATGTGGATCTGGAAACTAGCTGGGACTAGTAAGGGTGAGTGTGTAACATGAGTTGACTACGGAGAGTCTATCTGAATGAGTGGCTACACTCGAAGTGGTATATATCCTGCACGTGCTCTGTGCGTTCTGTGTGTTCTGCCACAGAGCATACAGGTCTTACAGAACATTCCTGCCTCTTTAGGCCTGGTTCGCGGAATGCTCTTTCCAATTGGTTCATTAGTTGTACTGGCCGCTTGGCGACCATGTTTGTCTGGTTTGCCTGGCTGTGATCAGGCTGGCGTGTAACACGCAGGTCTAAAATCCGAGCGACTCTCCAGCGCACATCGCGTACTCGGACTCCCTCTTCGGCTATGGAGAAAGGTGGGAAGTCAAGTATCCATATTTTGCCGCCGATCGAGAAGTGTAGGGATATCTCGTCCTTCGGGGAGCTCGGAGGAGCGTAATTTGGATGGGTAGGAACTTGAGTGTACGGGACGCCCCACCAAACTCTCGCACTCCCTCTCCACCTTGTGATAAGCGGCAGCTTCTTTGACTGCAAACTCTGAGATGGCCCTCTCTTTGCATATCTCCTGCGCAGGTTCCAGCAGACTGATTGGATGGTGGTGGTCTTGGGCCCTGATCACACGGGTCTTGACATGTCTCCGTACCGAGTCTACTGCACCTCTCGTCGTGTGTCCGTTTTTCGAAGAGATTATTTGCCGCTTCCATCTAAGGTCGAGATCGACGTTAAGGAAATCAGCCATATCTGTCCCAAGGGCGTTTGAACTGGAGACACTCCAAGAAGGTTGGAGGTATACCGAGGTGTTGAGCTTCGATGGCATGTCCGACATGCTCAGAGACCCGTAAGTACGTCTGCAATAAGGACTAACCCAGTCAGCTTTGCCCTGCAAGAGACCCACAAACGTACCATGAGAATCGATAGAGATCGGGCCAAAAAATCTTTGACAATCGTTTAGCGGGCATGACCTCAAGCCTGTTGGTACATGTGAGACATGAGTGAGAGCTTGCTCTATACATGACAGCCATCGCCATGCGACCACCGCATCGATATGGGCGAGCACAAAGCTCCGTCAAGATAACATAGCCACCCTCGATCATAAGCGTGTACTGCTTCTCCTCGATGTATCGCTGAGCCGACGAGCCCCTATAGTGTGATCTGAAGAAAGCTTCGAGTATTTCGGAATCAGCCAGGTATGCTACAGGTACAGACCGTTGTATGCGATAGACATCTTCGAACACCACACAGTCGCCAGACAACTGACTTGGACCACGCTGCACGGCGGATCGAACGAAAAAGATTCTGAGGCACCACCCAACAACAGCAGTGAGAACAGGAAAAAGAGGGTCATGTTGCATTTTGGACAAGATGTGACAGAGCTCATCGACTGATGTACTGCGGCAAGCTAGTACCACGAGCAATGCTGTAGGCAACGCTAGTTGTAGTAGATCAAGGCTGGCTGCGGCTGGGCTAAGCCTCTCGATGTTCCCTGTCGCTCTGCTTCGGACGTCAGCAGCAGTGTTGTGAGTTAGTGTCGACCATGTATGGGTCAATGAGGCCGGTAACCCCTCGCATCTGTGTGCAGCATGGCCAGCCTCATCACGGTTGATTGTGCTGTGAGCCACCGCATTCGAGAGAACCTGACGAAGGCCGATTCCACTATTGAGAAGACGGAGACGGGTTTGGCCTCGATGCTGATCTGACACTGTAGACTTGCTCAGATACTCGGCACGAGCTCCTGATATTCCTGTATGACCACTTGACAGATTGCGTAGGAGAGGCGAATGCCGCGCTGCCTGAGGTGTGTCAATGGTATGGATGTTCCGTTCGCTCACACAAGCCTTCAGAAGCCCCCGAAGCTGGTCGTCGTTGCCGAGCGTCAAAATTGCCTCATTGATGTGATATGTGGTGCTGTAATCGTTGCCCAAGAAGGCCGATGCATTGTCGGATATTGTGATCGAGCCATAGCTGTTAGCCTGCTCAGTCGTCGATGCGGACATGGCTCGACGGTGAGGGCATTGTCTCGCCGTATGTCCAGACAAAGGACATCGACGGTTTGTCAGACTCGGAAACTTGTGAGATGTCAGTCACTTTTGTCGAAGAAGGCGCAGGGGCAGGCGCAGTCGACGAGTGAACCAAGTCAGCCTAGTCACACCAATGTAGGCACTTTCGCAGGGTTTATGTCATCCTGCATCTGAAGTGCGAACGAGGGCTGATACATGCTTGAGAATCTTAGACCGTTCTCAGTTGGGTCATAATGCATGTCGGTTCTCGTTCATATTATGTCTAACAGACACCCTGCTTCTCCGCCTGCTCGGGCTCTTCGTGGGCCACTTCGAACTGCTGCTCTGTGCAGCTGTTCTGTAGAACACTGGAGATCAATTTTAATCCTTTGAAACCCCATGACCCGTCCTTGTCCTCGTCCTCCCCAGCGGCGTCAGTTCTTCATCATTCGCATCACCAAAATGCTTTTTGTAATAATTCTCTTCTTCCTGCTTGAGGCCATATCTAGTCGGGTCTCTCTTCTCCAGAAAAGCTTTCACGCGCCCACTGCTATCGTGCTGAAGCTCATCAAATTGACTCGACGCCCTCTGCGTCATAAATCTGTTCGTTTCCTCAGTGAATGCGAGCTGCTTCTCAGCCATATTGCCGGAAAGTGTGCTCGCTCTAGTTGCTTGAAGGATGCCGGACAAAATTGCTGCGAGGATGACAAAGGTAGCAAAAGCGTTGGGATTAACATATGTTCCTGCATATGCCTGTTTTTGTTCACCCGTGCCGTTTCGCCTGTACCACCTTTCCCAATCTTCCCAAGTGGCATTGCCGAAAGGACTGTTGTCGAAGCCGGCACCCTGGCCGTACTTTTGACCAGTGGCAGAGGAAGAAGAATAGCCACGAGAGTGTCTTGTGGCGGAGGATTGTGCCGATCCCCAGCCTGCGCCGTAGGCGTCGTAGGCGCTGCGCTTAGATGGATCAGCGAGAATCTCGTGAGCTAGAACTATAAGGCGGTACTGTCAAAATATCAGCAAGATCTGTCTGCAGAGTGTAGAGGCATGATGTGAGTGTGGGTGTGACTGCATACTCTTTCTAATCGTTCCAGCTGGCTAAGTCCTTTACAGTTTAGGCCGTTGCGGTCCGGGTGGTAGATCTTCACCAGCTCGTAGTACTTCATCTTTGTATCCTTGCCATATGAAGTGCTTTTATGCATGTCAAAAATCTCGTATGGCGAGGGGACGAACGGGTTCGAATCACGGCCGGCAGATTTCTTGCAGGGCCAGTTCATGTTATCCCGGAAGTCCATGCGTGCAGAGTCTCGAACAGTAGCATAACTTCGTGCCGACGTCCATGCCGACGGCTCAGCGAATCTGCGTCGCTTGTTTGAGGTGTGTGGTTGAGGCCTCGCTCGCTGTGCTGGTAGATTCTGTGGTGACGTACTCGATATGCCCGGCTGTGGCGAGCAATAGCAGCATTGCTGGAGCCCGTTGTACGCCGATGCAATATAAGTCTTCTTCAGCATGATGAAGAAACCGAAGATGCCAGCGCACGACCCATCAGAGGTGCTCGAGAGGGAGATGGGGCAGTTGAAGATGAGCACGAGGTGTCGACCGATGCCGCGTGGGGCAACGGGGCGATCATCGACTGCCGTTGCCCCTAGATCTCTTGGCTCTTGCGCCAATCGTGTGCTTGTTACCGGCTAGTACGCATGGAGGTGAAAATATGGAACTTGGGCAACTTGAAGGCGATGAGCAGAAGAACACCAGATGGCTAGACTTGCTATGCTACGCTTTGTTTTGCTATGACCGATATGCTCGACCTCCACCGGTCGAGGCAATGGGCCGGTGAAGTTCTTGTAGTCAGTGAAAGGAACCCAACAGCCATGCCGAGTTCAAGTGAGAGAAGGAATACGTATAAGTATCCAGTGAGAACGATAGCAAGTGCAAACGTCGAGACTATCCGCAAAAGCTCTGACTCTGATAACACATGCTCTGTGCAACTCACCGACCGGCATTGAGCCACAGGTAATGACAGTCTCTCTATAATAACGCTTGTGCAAGACCACTTCAACCACCTGCTATGCTAGTAACACATTTCATCCCAGTTGTTCTGCTGTTGTCGAAGTCTATCCTCTCATATCTCTACCCTTCCCATGCTCTTGATGTCCTCCAAAGCTCTCACATCTCCCTGTAGACGCACCATCCAGTCTCAGCCCCGTACCAGCTCTTTGCAAGTGCCGCGCCCATGTCTGTTGGCTGGCTGAATGCAACCTCTCCCTTCTCAATGTCCAACCCGTAGATAAATTGAGTCATAACACAATCAAGTAAATTATTAGCAATTCCCTTCTTTCGGAAAGTCTTCGATGTCCAAATTCTCGACACGCCAACAACGACCTCCGTCGGAGCATTTTCGAGCTGCAAGTCCGCCGAGGAGGGGAATTGGTGCTGTGGTGCAGATGAAGACGTAGGCGTAAGAGGTGCTGGATCACCTCTGCTGGTTGTGCCATCACTTTCCGGCTGAGAGTCGTCCCTGCGTAATCCTTGCATGTTCGTAGATCTGACCTTGTATGCCTTGGCAATCCTCTCTGCGAGGCACACTGCCACACACTTGCCGTTGATGACGTGCAGAAAGACCTTGTAGCAGTCGACCTTCTTAGAATCCTCGGCTTCTCCTTCCAAAGTCTTCTGACCCCAAAGCTCGGCCTCAGCTATCTCTACACTTCCAAGCTCTTTATTGACGACCTCGAGCACCTTCTGTACCGTGCGTCTAGCAGGTAACGAGATCTTCCTATCAACAACAACCACGCTTCCTGGAATGTTCGGCACCTCGTAACACCATTTCATGGCTGATTTCATGAACGCTTTGTCCAGCTCGATTCCGTCCCTGTGTCTGTTATGATACATGTTGTGCAATTTCGTATCTTCTGCTGCCGATGGTGTGTATGACATCTGGCATTGTGTGCAAGTAATTGGTGTGTTTGATTGTCCAAAATCGAGCACCGTCTGGGTCATTAGCTTTGCCTGCGTCGGCGTTTCTCGCATCGGCGCTTGCACTGGTTGGAACTCGTGTGTCGGCTGCACAGGTGGCGCAGGTGTTCGTGTGCTCGAGTTCATGATCTCTGAAAGTGGTTCGGATGCGCCAGGCGTCCCAACATCTTCCTCGTCGCGCTTCCGCTTCGCGTTCTTCAATCTTTCTTTGTCCTTCTGTTTCTTCTTTTCCAGGGCTGAAAAGGTTGGCTTCCGCTGTTTGAAGGCCGGTGGTGTGATCTCCAGCATGGGTGGCGGTGATGATGGCGGCGTCAGCGTGACAGGTTCAGGAGCCTCTTGCTCGTAAGAGAAGACAGTGCTGTTCTTGCGTGAGGGCGAGGACGACATGGCAGCGACGCTCGTTTGCCGTATAGCGCGTTCCAGGTTGTCCTCGGTCTCGACTTGCAACTGGTTTTCGTTTGTTATTGGCCGTGACGCGCGTCGTGGTGAGTCGACTTTCTGCCTCTTGGGTGCATGATAGTCATCGCCATCCCACGCGCGACGAACATTACGATTGTATGTACGCATGAAGAAACCCCTGCTACGCGTCAGCTTACTCATGCAGTGATGTGCGGCAATAACTCACCCTTTCTGGCTGTTGGTGACAGTATATGGATAGAATGCTGGCATGTTGCGCACCCAAAGCCTCGATACCGACGGTGAGCTTTGGAACGACAACGCGCTGATAGCAATGAGTAAGAAGTGAATATACAAAATAACGTAACTTAACGCGTTCTGGTTGTGATGGGGAAGAAGGCCTTTTGGTTAAGGTCCAGGGTCGGCACGGCTGCAGTGGTGTGGGCAGCTGTAAGGCTTTTAGGGCGAGACTAGACCCGAGACAACCTAAGGCTGGTTCGTTGCTGAGCCAAGGTCTCCAGATTATTGGGCCTGCCGTAAGCCACAATTCGTTCCACGAAAATGATGCGTCTTCAACGTGCAGGGCTCAGCATTTGACCCCGATCCTTCGCGCCAGCACTTGCCGCCCTAATTCTGCCTGTCAAAGGGGAAACTCGCGAGGTTGTACAAGGTCCCTGCGCTGCACTTCCACGCTGCTTAACCGTCGAGGAAACTAGGCGCGAGCACAGAAACGCCTATATGAACAGAAGCGTCGGAAGATAAAATGATGTCAGCAGACGAAGGTCGAGGTAAGGGTGTCGGTGATCGAAACAAGGCCTGCCTTGTAGGGTTCAACGTGGTAAAAGGAAGTAAGAAGCTGAGAGATGATGACGAGAATAAGAGGACCTGCTGCCTGTCACTGGGCAAGGGGCAAGTGTTGTCGCGTGTCGTGTGCTGCTCAGATACGCAGAACGTCCTGCTGGAGCTCTTTTGTGTTCTCGCTGCAGAAGAATGATCTCAGCAACTTATGCTACGCGGTCTACTTTGCCCCTAACTAGAGGGTCTGGCCCAGGATATACTTGATCGTGATCAATCCTTCCACCGTGATGCTCTGACCCATCCAAAACGCTGTGGAGGCTTATTGTCAAACAGCCGGCGAATCACATGTCTACTCAAAAGTGGATGACATCCTCGTTCTCATTCATTCGATATCGCCTGTGTTCAAGCTGTGTTGTCACAAGATCGATCAAGATCGAGCTCGCTGTTGGCTCAATCTGATCTCTCGTATTGCTTTCCTATCTCGAAAATACGGTCTGCGACATCAGGCACCCCCCCGAGCTTCGCAATGCAAGAATTGGGTACACAGGCAGAAGCACAAGTCTGAAGGCGGCAACGGGCTGTGCCTTGCGTCTACTTGTACAAAAGCCACGCCTGATCCGGCTCCACTCAGCCAAGTTGAATCGTGCCCGAAACTGCCGTGGCATCGAGAGTGAGTCTGCCCAAAGTCGAGTCAGTTTCAGGACCCTAGATCCGGCGGTGTTAATGTGTCATCATATGGCTGTGGGTTGTGTGAGGTGAGGACGGACAGTAAGCAAACGAACTTTTGGCCACCTTCATCGTTCCCCTCTGTGCGACGAATTTACTTTGAAGTCACTTTCGTTTTTAAAGAGTTCGAGGCTGATAGTCGTCGTCCGCCTCGAGAACCATTCGAGAACGATTCGAGCACTATATACACATATTAACTTAACTTAGTCACATGGTAATCTAATAACAATACCACTTACTATAATATGATTCTTGGTTCACTAAAGGAACTAAATACAGAGGCTCTAGTTTGGTCATTATGCGATAGACCGGCAACATACTTCGTTGGCCAGGATACATAATTTGAATGTCCCCCGTCTGTAAGGGACACGCAGTTACAGCGACTTCAAGGGTCCTGACCGGGGACTGGAAGTCGCGTTGTAATGCCCAGCAGCTTTAGAAGGCCCGCGATCAAGAGAAGCATGTACGTATATAAGGTGCATCTAATGGTACAGGGCAGCGACAGGGGTCTCCAAACGTGCCTGAGCCTCAAAAGAGCAGCTGTTTTTCATTGATGATAATCCCAGTCTCGAACTTCACCAAGTATGTAAAAAGTTCGGACTAGTATCTCCCAGCTCTTTGACCTCCTCCTCGCTCTTCCCCCAACTCTTCCAATTCTCCTTACCAGCAGCCCGCTTCTTATTCACGCTCAGGAAGTAGACTGACATGATGGCGTAGACGACGACTGCCATTGCCACCATTGCCAGAGTCACAGCGTGACCGAGAATGTAGCGCGGACCATCTCCAGTTGGATAGACAAACGGTACAAAGACCCCAGCCATGTTGCCACACGCAAGCTAATTGTAAACTGTCAGAAAATGCACTAGAAGTCGATGTGGTTGCGCTTACCTGAAGGCCCGTAGCCGTTGTTCGCTTTCCGTAGCGAGGATTGTCTGTACCCAGGTTAGCGTGCTGGAAGCACCTCAGAAGGCGATAATACTTACTCGCAGGCAGCCAACCGAGGGGTATACCGACGACCACATATAGTCCTAAGGCAACCACGAAGCAACCAAAATACTTCGCCCCGTTGGCAACCGGACAGAGCAAAATAATGTAACCGATGATGCTGATAAGACCAAAAGCCACTGTGAAAACACCCCTCATCTGTAGCCTATCGCTGGTCCAAGCAACAAGCAGGTATGAGATGGCTCCCAGTGCATAACAAGGGATAGTTAGACACTGCACTTCTGCAGCGGTCCAGTCTCCAAGTCCTCGGATGATGGTAGGCAGGAAGGTCGAATAGCCATAAAGCATAGTGTCAACACCGAATTGACCCAGACAGAACATCCAGATCTTCCAGTCCTTGAGACCTTTGATGACATCTGCCTTGATGAACTGGTCAGCTGTCTTCGAGTAGCCGGATTGTCGTTCCTTCCGTACAACCACAAGCTGTTTCTCCTCCGGCGTCAGATAGTAGGCGCTTTCTGGGTCATCTGCGAGCCACCACCAGACAGCGATACCAAGCACGACTGTTGGGAGGCCTTCGATGATCCTGGTCAATTGTTAGCACGTCCTGAAGATTGCACTGCGCAGAGACCCATGCTGGGGTTTTCGCAAGATCTTTGAATATGGTTCGTGCGGAATGATTGCACTCACATAATCCATCTCCAGCCCCGGTAACCTGCTGTACCGTCCATGTGCCCAATTCCATACGCGAGAAGTCCCCCAACAGAGCCGCTGATGGCAGCGCTCACGAACAAGTAGCCCACGCGCAAAGCAATTTCACGCCGAGTGTAGAACAGGGTTAGGTAGATTGTCAGGCCGGGGAAGAGGCCCCCCTCAAGAGCTCCAAGCACCAGCCTGCAAGCAATAAGTCCTCCGTAGCTTTGTGCAATGCCGGTCAAGGTAGCAGTAATCCCCCAAGCCGTGGTTAGAAAAGAGAGCCACCGTGAAGGGGTGAACTTTTTGATGACTAGGTTGCTAGGCAGCTCGCTCAGGATGTATGTAACGAAGAGAAGAGATACGGCGGTTTGAAATTGATCTCCTGTCATGCCGAGGTCCTCCTCGAGGCCATAGAGTCTTGCGTTGCCAATGTTGACACGATCCAGGAACGAGAACAGATACAAGAGCATGACTGGCGGGATTATCATAAAATCAAGCTTGCGTACGAGCTTCTTCTCGGCGGTATGATCGATCTCAAGCGTATTCGGGTCGACCTTGGGGTTGTTGAGAGCCATGGAGTGAACCTTCTCGTCGACTTGCGGCGTGTCGGACGCATCGCTATGGTTTGGTGTCGCCATAGTCGTCGTCTGAATGATGTCCAAATTATAGCTCTGAAGCTTGACGAGACATGCGCCCAGGGTAATTAATGCGTGTGAGGACGAGCGTGACGAAAGAATAATATTTCTGTCAGCCGTGTATCGTTACATCTTGATAAGAGGTTGATCCTAACCCCAGTCGTTCTATGACACCATCGATCAGCGCCCGTTCATGTCCACAAATGGGTCGAAACAGCTCGCCTAATCATCATCGGCACTGCAAGCCGCCTATGTCTGGGGTAGGGCACTTGACAAACGTGAAGATACCGTAGATACTTGATAGAACTGTTCGGTACCATCTTTCGCGCGCTGAAGCCGATACTGATGGAACGTGATCGGGAGAGGATACCTATCGCCGATCAGGGACAGGCTGAGATGGGCTCATCTTACATTATGCAAGCGCAAGATTTTATGGAGATCTGAACTCAATTCTAGCCTCTCTGAACAATCCTCTGGTTGGATAGGGCGCGACATGAAAAGAGCTTTCGTCCATAATTCGTCAAAACGATGCAAACAAGGGGTGGCGGGCTGCACCCACTTGAAGTGTGAAATGAGGGCAGAAAGTAAGACGAACTAACATCTCTTTTCAGCTTTTGACCCGGCCTATGCTTTTGACCCAGCCAAATCGTTAAAACGCGATTTGAAAAGCCTCTGCTTCTTAAGTGTCTCTACGTATTATCTTAAGTAGATCATATTCTAGGATTACTACGTCGATTCTCTACGTCCGGATACCTATTTTATTATATACTATTGTGGTTATTACTACGTAAATAACTGATTCCGAAGTGGTCTTTTTTCGACTTAGATTATTGAGTTTCGGTAAAGTTGCTCTTAGAAAATTAGGTGACTGGGTCAAAAGCATAGGCCGGGCAAAAGTTGAAAAGAGATGTTATGGTGCGGGATAGATTTACAGAAGCAAGTTGAAACGACTCTATGCTATCGATCTATACTATTTGACACACTGGCGCCTTCCCATGCAGATAGAACACATATGTGGACAGAGCACATATTGCAACCATGCAACCACGACGCAATCAAACATGTTCATGCAATAGATAGGACAATGACGATGACCAGATCCATGTACCCGACACAATCCAACCACGAAACACACGATCTCTGCACCAGCGTACTCCAGACGTGCACAACCTACCATATGCTACAGCTATCGAACGCCGTTACGATGCAGACGCCGATCAGCCGGTATATCCCAAACCCTGCAACTCCTTTCGCACAGAGTCCTCACTGGAAATCTTCTTGACCTGGGTATCTTCGAGTTTTTCACCTCCGGCATGTCGCATCTTGAGATCTTCTATGGCTCTGATCTTCTTGAGTAGGCCCCGAATCTTCTTCTCTTTCTCTGAAACTATGCCACCAGGTGTCGTTGGACTCGTCACGTCAATTTCGGGTGTCTCGGCCGCGACACTTGGAACTGCAATACTTTCAACAGCAGCCGGCTTCTGCTTTTGTGGTTGATTGTTCGCAGGGCGATGTAGAAGTCCATTTGGTTGTGATTGAGTATTCCTCCGGCTTGAGCTGCGGCTGCGGCCATTTCGTGGCCCAGTGGGGACATCAGCGCCAAGGGAAGCATTGTTCTGTCCTTGACCTCCTTTACTGCGGCTTCGCAGATGCTGAGGGCTTGGACCCCTATTTGGGCTTTTAGCGCGGCCGTTCTCCTTTACTGGGACGAGACTATCGGATCCATCCTTTGTAGCATCAGCAGCCGCCTTCTTTGCCTCTCTCTTCTTCGCATTCTTCTTTGCAGATTTCGACAATGGCTGAGAATCAGCACCCTCAGCAGTTCCAGTCAGACTAACGCCACCGTCAGGAGCCGCACCAGGTGGTAAAGATTTCTCTGCTGGCTCAGCTCCAGGAATGGTTCTTGTTCTTGGCTTTCCGAACCCATTTATATTGCTCGAGAAAGAGGATGCACTGTCGCGGACGTAGACAGCCCCGCCTTCGTCTTCTCGTTTAAATGCCAGTGGGGTAATTTGTCCTCTGGCACCCGGTGGCCGATAAGCGCCGACCGGCTTGCTTGGGGTCTTCTTGGTGGCCATATAGTCTGTAGCACTCGGATGAGGCGCGGGCACTTGCAACATAGGATTGCTTCCGAGCGGATGCGCAGAAGTCGGCTGAGGTCGCCAGCAAACGTGGTAAAGCTCATTCACGTCCTCGTTGTACATCAACTGGCCAGCTGCATGCCAGATTCGTACACCATTGTCAACTCGAAGACGTGGAGAGAGTGTGGCGGTCAAGATGTGCTTGCCGTCAGGAGACCATTCGCAAACACTGGCATTGCTTGCTTCGATGGTGCAGACTTTAGTGTAATCCTTCTCAAGGTCGTAGACGTCCATCTGGCCTGCGAGGTTTCCGAAGCCAGCCAACAACATGTATCTACCGTGAGGCGAGAAGAGCACAGTGTTCCTCGGCCCTAGGGGAAAAGTGTGTATGACCTGAGCTCTTGCGTTGAAGATGACCGTCTTGGCAGGCATGTATCCGTAGACAACGGCAAAACTATTAGATTTGGGCGACCAACTGACATCGTGGATAGGACCTTCTTTATCGAGATCGATTCGCGAGTCGAAAGCACCGTTTGCGCTCAACAAGTACATGGTTGTTTCTCCATAATAGCTCTTCCCGGTCTTGTCGACCTCTGTTTGCGCCAGGACGATCAATGTGGTGCCTGCATCGTTCCACTTGAGTTGGACCTTGTCGCCCTTGAAGAAGTTCTTCTGCGAGACTGGTGTGGTGAAGTTCGGAACGTTGTAGACTCGGACGGCGGCTGGTTGTCCCTGTTTCTGTCAGCTCTTGTCTCCTTGCTTCCGATCTGATGGCTGACCTTCCTCTCGGGCACAAACACGGCAATGCTATGATTCTCGCCAGGAGAGACAGCAAAGTCGGACACGCCTTCGACACGTAACTTGTTCCAGACTTTTGTCAGGTCGTGGCTCTCGTAGATCTGCACTTCGTTCGTCACGACTCGAGCGCAGAATTTCTCGTCGAAGGTATACTGCAAATTCCAACCGGTCTGCGACTTCTGCACGAATCGGCCAATGGTCTCCTTTTCTGTATCAGTCGTGTCTTCTGCAACTCGCCAGACTTTCAAGTTTTTGACGGCATCTCCGGTGGACTCGTCCTTCGATGGTCTCTGCCATGTAATGATGTAGGTACCCAAAGGCGAGAAGCCCAGCTCGAAGGTGTTATCAGCAGCCAATGTAGTAACAACGGTAGCCGTCTCCGCGTCGATTACGTTGACCCTGAAACAATGTTATTAAGTGTCTCAGCGAAGGTCTGTTCGACTCACTTTTGGACATCGGCCCAGGCAAAGTAGCGGCCGCAGGGCGAGTAGGCACAGCATCGAATGTTTCCCTCTGGCCTGAAGCTTGTCAGTATGAATGTGTAGGATATGACAATGGCAGTAGTGGTGTTACCGGGTGAATCCTGCCAATGGCTCGTATACAGGAGCTGCATTGACCACACCTAGTCCCTTCGCAGTACGATCTGTTCAACATTAGTCCTAAAATCTGCCACACCTAGAAAGTGGGAAACCATACAAGCAATCTGAGTTGCCGCCATCTTGATCGGTGAAGTCCCCTGGTCACTAGGAGGGACAGCCAGTATTTGAGGTAGGTCTTACGAAACTTGAATAGAAGATAGTCGGGTTTGAGACAGGCTCTTTGCTTTGGACAGGATTGTCACAATTCCAAGTCTTGCCGTACTTGACAAGTAAATGTCAGCAATTGCGGGTATATGACTGAAACTGTACGGCGACCTGATGGAGGAATGGGAGGGTAGAGGATAAGAGAGGAGCAGCAGAGTGTTGTTATTCACTGGCACTGCGAGAAATGTCCTAAAGTTTATGGCCGACCAGTGGCATCACTGGCGTCCGCAGTCATGCTAGCGGTCGATCACTTGATGCCTTACTGCCTTAGACTCATTCACATTAAATCATCTGGAGCGTGCCTTGCCTTCTGCGAGTGTCATATTATGCACGCAATCGTGCGTACTTTCTACCTTCCACCAGATGCTGCATTGCTAGCCAGATACGTGGTTGGTGACCGGAATTAATCGTCTTCATATTTGATTATGTATATTGTCGCTAGCAGGTGTTTCGTTGGAATGGCAGTTGGTGATCATCCTCCATAGTGCTGCCACCAAACGCCCATCGCAGCCCCCACGACTAGATCACACATCTTCAGTCCTTCATCCTCGATAATCAGTTTTCCGAGCTTGGCACTATGGCCTCTGAAGCCACCTCCTGCCTTTTCTCTTCCCAGACGCAACGACAGGCGGTTTTCTTCGTCGTTGTGGTCTGAAGACGCCGGTTGCATTGCTGATATAGGACGCGGGTCGCTGTGGTGACGACTGGATTGACTGTCTACACCTAGTGCAGTGGTCTGGAGATACGCAGGGTCATTCAGGTTGTTTGTCGTTGGCGTTTGAACATTGGACAAATCCTTCAGTACCTCAATGCTGTCGTTCGAAGACTTGCTTCTCTGAAAGCTCTCACGACTTCTATTCTTGAGGTGCTGAAAGCTCTTCCGAAAGTTCTCCTTCTTCGTCTTTAAGAGCTCCGGTACCGGTAGTTGGTCTGGTTCAGGCTCTTTCCGTCTGCGGTCGGAATCTCTGATGTTGCTCAACAATGACCAGCCCAGATTGAAGCGAAGCTCCCCCACATTTGCCGTGACACTCTCGGCTGCAGAAGAATTGCTGTTAATGGTGTGCTTAATCTTGAGAGACGTCCCATCTATGGCGTTGACGAATGTGCATGTACCATGCCACGGAGAGTCAAACGCAAGCACATTCTTTTCTAAGCCTGGCTTCGACGGATCGATCTTACCGGCTGAATCAGAAGAGTTGGTTCGCTGGTAGACCGTCCGCCGCAGATCAGACATAGCCATTCTCCTGAAGTCAACGACCCTGTGGAATGTTGTGACGGGAGTCTCGGGGCTCGTTCCAGACACAGGTGAAATGGTAGCTGACAGCATAGCTCGCTTGATCGATGCTGCATCTGAACGGGCAGAACCTGGGCGAGGTGTCTCGAACCCTGTGGTCCTGGCAAAGCGGCCATAGCCAGGCGTGTTCAGATCGACTAAGACCGGCCGAATATTGGAGCCCGAAAACGTTGGCTCGAGCAGTGTTATCGTGCCTATGTTCCATTGGCTACCGGATGCAGGATCCCTACGGATAACGGTGACGGAAAAGAAGTTGGGAGGCCCTCGGGATACGGCCTCGGGCCTTGAACCTGCGTTTGTCGTAGAGACGCTGTGCAGAGGCGGCCGTGATGTGTAATCGGAAAGTCTATTTGTTGGTGCAGGAGACGTGCCTCTGGAGTTGGATGGAGCATACCTCGGCGTCCAGTCTCGGGTTGAATGGGCAGTTTGACTCTGGGGAAATGAAGGCGAGATAGCATAGTCGCCTGCCGCATTGTATATATTTGTCGGACCTGTAGCAGACACTGGCTTTCGATGTACCCCAGCATCCAACCCGGTGTTAAGTCTCAACGCTGCACCGCGCTCGGGTGTTCCGTCGTCGTTGTACTCAGGCATAGCTTCGGAGGAATAAGCCTCGTAACGTCGATAAGATTGGTATTCCTCGGGCTCTTCTGGAGGTGGAGGTGGAGGTAGAGGGTGAGCTGTCAATGGCGTCGAAGGTACCGGCTTTCTTGCAACGGCAACTGGAGGTCTATTCCATTCTTCTGACTTCCGTTGCTGATCTATTGACCTTTTCAATTCCTCGTCCTCCACCGTGTTGACATGAAAGTAATACAGGCTCGACTGGATGGCCTCGAAACTGACGGTTGCCTTGGTTGGCGGCTTGAGCGGAGAAAGAAAGACATCTGTTCACTGTCAGCATGGGTCTAGTCTCTCTCAGGACTGCATTGACCTTTGCTTCCGGGCACGCGTACAATATAGAGGACAAGAGGGTCGTGCACTTTATGGGTTGGATTGCGCGGGTATTGTGGTGGATTAGCAAATAGATTGGTGAGGGCAGACAGCGATCGTGCTTCCACCGGGTCACTCATTTGTGCATGACACACCAAGGTTAGCAAAGCAGATATCGTTCCCTGAAGATCAGTGCAGAGGCAGAAACATGTATGCCTGCAATATCATGCTGCGCATTTTAAGATTCGTAAACGAACCAGGTAGAGGCAAAATTAGTATCATCGGCGGCTTTCAAAGCGGTCCGCTGGTCACCGCAATCGACAGGTTGCTGTCTCTTATCATACCCTGGATGCGAGTCTCATGCAAATTGCTCACTGCTGCATTTTCCACGTGAAATGTTCTTCGACAGTGATAGAGAAACAGTGCTGCCGTGCTCGTTAGGGAAAGAGGACCCGCCGTGTCTTGACAAGGAAGTGCTGCTGATCGTTGCCGCGCCATGCAAGGGCTCCGACGCGCCGTCTTCCGATCAGAAGCTTCGTCCCTAGGTTAGGCACTGAATAATTGAGGCAGTACTCGTACAGGCATGTGCATCTGCTAAAAGGTGCTTGCTTCTTCGGCTTACGGAAGCAGTCACAGCCGCAAAGCTGCGAATGAATTAGCTTTCATCGCAACGACATGCGCAAAGTTACAGGTCTTGGTGCTGTATTCGTCGCGGAAACAGATTCCATCGTCATTGGCCTTATCACCCGAATAGCATAGACGCACTGTACGACATTACTGCCAAGTTGTAGACAGCTTCTTCTCGAACTGCTCCATGCTCGTTACGTGGCTGAGAAAACCTGATGTCAACAAATCCTTTCCGCCAGACTAGAACTCAGCAGGACCCGCCGGGGGATAGCACGTTCTCACCACCAGACTCACGAGGAGCTGTCTCGGATGGCAGCGGGTCAAGAGCAGGGGAATTGTCTCTTGACACCAAGCTGCCCAGCTCTTTCGATCGACATGTAAGCTTCGCTTCACCACCGGTCGACACCACCTACCCCGCTGCTTCTTACCCATCCTCACCCGAGTCAGTGAGGTCTCCGACCTCCCAATTCGGCCAGCCTGCGACGCCGAACTACCGTACCGCCTTTCTAAGCGACCCATTCGAGGACCTAAGCCGGGATGTAAGACAAGATAACACCATACAGGAAGCGCTGAGCAACGCTCAAAGCAACGTCTCGCTGGGTCCAACTACGCCTACCCGGTCAAAAGACACAGCAGTGCAAGATATCTCCAACCGTTTGCCAGCTGTGCCACAACCTACACTGGCGAATTCGGAGTCAGCAGCATCACAGACCCCTCACGCCACCCGCCAGTCCCTGGATGTTGATGCCTTCAAGAGACTGCTTTTGACAGGTGATAGTGGGAGGAGCACTCCTGGCACAGCCACACCGCCCATAGCGAAGCACAGTTCGCGGGTGTTGAACGACAGCAGTTCCGGCACCGATACGGCATCTCTGTCCCAGCTGTCCTTCCACGACGCCGCTAACCGCGATGACGATGACACACCAAGAACATCCCTCGAGCGGGATCGCGACGCCGACAACAAGACAAAAGTGCCTCCGCCTAGGCCAGCCCCTCGACGGGCACAGTCTGTGAAGGCAAAACCACCTCAGCAGGCACCTCTTACAGAAGTCATCGCTGCAGAAAACAGCACCGATGCGCCAACGACAGGTCAGGAAAAGCCCACCAGAAAACCCCCAACACCACCGATAGCTCGGCGCCGGAGTCATCGTTCCCCGTCCTTCAAGAGTGAAGAGACTGTCACATTGCCTGCAGAAGCTAGCTACCCTCGTGACTCTTTAAGGGTGAACCAGAAAGCACCACCTCCGCCTCCGCTACGTAAACAGCATTCTACATCACAGAGGAGACCGTCGAATGATCTCGCACCAACGATCGAAGAGCCAGAAACAGAACCAGGCCTAAGTAGTGATAGTAGAAGGTCTTCGAGCGAACGGCCAATGCCACCACTCTCGAGGAATTCGTCCCAATCTGTCAAAAGACAGAGCCTAGGACTAATGAATCCTCCTCCTGTGCCACCGCCAAGAAGAGGGCACGGCTCGAACAGAAGCAGCGTGGACAGCTTCAGACCATCCCTATCCTCTATCATAGGTGAAGAAGGTGGACAGGAGAACATTACAGCGAAGGAGAACTCCTGGCGGTCCAGTAGCCGGGACCAGACGACGTTCGATGAGTCAAATGCAGACAGCATCTTGGCCGAGCTTGCTAGCTTGCAGAAGGAGGTAGACGCAGCCAGGAGAGGGGCGTAGACAGACACAGCAGCTTAAGTTATGGCTTCCAAGCGCTCTCCGTAGACATTGAGGCAGGTAGGCGCCAAAGAGGACTCGCAAGGCTCTCCTGACAAGCTTACCACGTGTACTCCCTTTTGATATCGATCAGCGACATGAAACGCGTCTGGGACTAAGTCTACGTCATTTTCATAAATATTGGAGTCTCCAATGCAGGTGGCCCACGATCCCACCCGCTGAGGCGTACAATATAGCCAATCACGGCTCGTCCTAGGATCTTCACTTGCCTAGATGAACTGCCTTGAATTATGCTTTACCAACTCGACATGCGCCGACCAAGATTGTAGCATATTGCGCACCTTCCTCGAATTCTACATCCATTGTTAGTGTTCTACTTCGACCTCACACCATTTCACTTTCGACAATCCGTTGTCAGACGAACAAGACTTGTGACTCCCGCGCCATCCCCAGTGACGCCACGTATTCCGACACAACACCGTGCGACAGCACTCTAAGTGAAGTGACCAAGTGACAATACAACCAGACGAGAAACAGACAAGACAGCGCAACGCACCCTCTACCTTTCTACTACTTCTCACATATCCATATCCTATCATCAGCCACCGACGGATCTCCTGAAGTCTCGAGGACACCTCATACTCATACAAGAATGGACAAAAGACCAGGAATGCTCATAGACCGTGAGTGAACTGTGCGCCTCCAGCTGGCCACCAGATACTAATCTCTCTTCTAGTGCCTCCACCACCCTCGGACCCCACGACCCCGAACGAGCAGGGCCCAGGCACCCCGAACAGCACCACAACCTCATTATCCGCCCTCAGTGTAGTCGCCATAAAAGACGGCGCTGCAGGACACAACCACCACACAACGCATCATGGTCCGACACGACATCCCCCGTCCGGCGCAACGCTAGACGCCGAGCGCGCCGATCGCATCTCCCGCTTGGCCGGCCTAGAAAGAGTGTCAACCGTGAGACCAACGCAAAATGAGAATCTCATGCCTGGCGCAGGTCCACAGGGCCACTATGGACAGGCGCCCTACGCGAAGGAGATCAGCACGGTCGGTACCGCCAGCGCAACCGGCAGTGTAGGCGGGAAAACCACCTGGGCAAGCGAGAGCATGGACTACGAGAACGCGGACAAAATGAGCGAGGACCAGGACGAGGGCGACGGGGTCAGCAGCACAGGCGGCTTCAGCGACGAAGACAAAGCGAGTCTCGTAGGCTTCGGCGAGGGAGCCGGCTCTACCGTCAGCGGGCCCGTGTCGACTGCGAATGCGCGAATGATTGCCGCGCGGAATAGCCTGAACAATCCCTATGCGCAGTCTACGCCGAGGACGCAGCCGCTGCAGTCGCAGTTTCACTCCCTCTCACGCCCGGATTCTGGAGGGAGCACGCCGATGAGTGGGATCGAAAGACCAAACACAGCTGCTGGAAGCACGGATCCGAAGATGATGGACGGTATCAGCTTCGATCAGGGCGTGGTTGATACGACGGTGTCGTCGCCTCCACCAGCGACTGACCAGCTCCACGGCAGCCGATTTAGTGGAGTTGGTGCCGAGGTGGCAGAGCATGTCATGAGGGACAGAATCGACGATAGGGATCCAAGAGCTATGACGGCGCCTCCGAACCAGCAGTCGTTGGGCAGATTCGGGTTCGAGAGAGATTAGAAGTCCTTGAAGGGATGTTGGTCAATAAATTGAGTCAGCGTGGGTGTTTAGGCGCGAACAGCTGGTTCAGGAAAGGGCCTATCTATTACAAAGATGAATTCCTTGGGTGTGGAGACCCGGTGGTCCTCCTCTCCAATAAATATATCATCATTGGCCATCATGTTTGAGAGTCCGCAGCATGGTCACCTTCAACACTGTCTGTGCGTCGCAAGAAGGCGATCACAGGCCGTTGATCTTCGACTCTTGTACTACATGATATTGGCCTCCCCTCCTCCTCGTCCCTTCGCCTGCCCCTTTCCATCGTATTCCTCATCCCCAAGCCCTGCTAATTAGGTATCCTCCTGCAGATCCCATCCCGTACAGCTCTCGCAATCCCCCGTGCTTTCCTTCCAGTATTATATCTTAGCAGCGCTGCCAAGCCCCTCGCCGAGAGCTTGCATGTAACTTAACTCACGAAGCCATGCGTCTCACGCACAAGCAGGTACGAGAACGAGGTCGCGCTCGATCGTGACGAAGATCTTGGAGGAGCACATTGTCGTGGCGACTGCTGCGGTTCCCTTCGGCGACATACGAGGCTGCTACACTTCCACCATGTACTGTACCTCGATTGCGGCTCACCTTTTCAGGAGTGGACTACTCGTGGGACGCCGTTCTCCATGAATGAATGCGTGATGGATTCGATGTCAAGAGGCGGCTGAGCCTCATCTCGTCAATAGTAAGAAGAGCACGAGAGCGTTTTGGGCAGCAGGGAACTAGATCGCGGTATCCGTTTATATGTGATTTTTGGTGGACCCGAAGAACGACGAATTTACTCTCGATGTACTTACCCATTCACCCCCTCCTCCCCATATCTACGCTTCCCTTCCCCAAATGCCCACGCATCGTCCTCCGCGCCTTGAACATCTCCGCCTTCGCCTCCCTAGTCATCACCTGATCCTTCAAAATCCCCCCACCACCTCTCCTCCGAGTTCCAAGTATACGAATCAGCCTCGAGCTCCGCCAGCTCGGCCATATAGTCCGCTGGTGCGCTGTTGCTGGAATCACGCTGTAGTCACTGTCCTTTCGCGTCGTGGCGCGGCCTTTTCACTTGAAGCACGATTTCTACACTCCTTGACGCCGGATACGTTGCACTATAATATAACTAGAGTGCAGTGGTCCTTGTGGATCCTTGTTCACGCCCGACGCGGGAGGGTCTGCTTTGGGGCGGGACTGCAGGTTTTTGGAACCGTCACGCTGTGCGGTGGCGATCACTGTGGTCCGGTTCGGCGAGGATGCGACGTAGAGTATGCTATAGTTGTTCACTCGATGGAACTGGGCATTCTGTTGACGTGTTTCAGGGCGCTTGTGGACTGGTAATTGCTGTGGGAACTAGCTTGGGGGTAGGGTTGGATCAGTCTGTGGTAGATCGTAGAAGGGAGTGTAGCGGCAAGTACTACTAGGCCGGAGGGAGGTATGCATCGTCACTGCCAAATATGGGAGGGCTGTGGCCTAGTATTCCGGTGAAGTGCCGTGCGCGAATACACGGACCGAAGGGGTAGATAGTCGAAGACCACCTGTATTAGCTTGGGCCTTATGCCAGAGCGATGGTTCACTCAGGATGCATAGTCGGTGAGCTGCCAAGGGGGGAAGACAACGATAGTCGTTGTACGGAGGACTCCAGTGCGGGAGCTCACCGGCATTGCAACCGTACTGAGATTGATGGCACTCCCCACGACGCGATATGCTGGAGGGTCAGGACTTGCTTATGCACGCTGACCAACCAGTCCACGATATACCTGTTTGCCACCTTTGCCGCGATCTCGTCGAGCACCCTTTCGGCTGCTCTTAGGTGTACCTCTGGGTCGCACAATTCATGCTGCTCATTCGACATTAGTTGATTGAAAAGGGAAATGCTTGTTTGCGCCAGCTGGTGAACGATGAAGAACATCCACACCAGACATTGGAGGTTGAGGTCTGGGGAGAAGAGGCGTCTGAACCACTTCTGTAGGAGGACGTGGATCTCCATGTAATGAACTCTGCAGAGCTTCCAGTACGGCGTGATGCCAATGGAGTAGTGCCTGTAGAAGTGGTCAAGATGCAGCAAGCGTCCTTTGTTAATCGCGTAAGCGTGGTCGCTATGACATCGTTTGAAACCGTCCAGGGTGTATTGCAGTGTATGGTAGCCCGACATCCCGCCAGCCCCCATGAACGGATCGCAAAGCCCGTTGTTGCACGAATCTTGACATTCCGCCATGATTCGCGCCTGTGGACGGCTTCTACGGACGAAGCCGAGACGTTCTGAGCAAGTGCTATGCCATTGCAGGAGGAGGGGCCTGGCACCAGGACAGCTCAACTCGAACACCGTCGAGTATGCCGTCACACCGAGGTATGTCAGCACAGTCTCATAGCCGTAATATGATCTTCCAAGATTTGCAGGGGCAGCATCATCGTCATCCACGAAGCATGGAAAGATCCTGCCAAAGTTGGGGATAGGGAGCTGGGAGAGCAGTCGTTCTCCGCAATGAGCATATTCGGTTTTGATGTGTGCTTCCTGCAAAGACCCCATTCTCTCATCTTCAACCATAGTTGTCTCTGTCTGTGACTCGTGAGATTGATCATGCTGTTTGTGAATAGTGCTAGGCACAGACTTACGATGAGTTGAAGCAGTGTACGTCCCTCAAGTTGGCTAGTACTGCGGTTTGCTTCAGGCCAGATCTATGAAGCTTGACAATATGCAGTTTGTACTTGTTCCAAACCGTAGAATTAATCACCAGGGACTTCCTTCTTAGGCACCGGAATGGTTCGTAATAGCGGAACTGAGGATGCGTAAGGCCCATATTGTAGACGATAGACAGAACTTCATGTTGAAATGAAGTGCATTCAAACGCTACTGTGATGGGTTGCAGCTCAATTAATACTGAGACCCCCGTAAGCGAGGCCAAGTCGTTTCAAGCACCTGTCTCCTCGGTTGCTTGGAGCTGGTATTACCGCTGCAAGGCTATTTCGTATGCACGTTGATCTCATTGACCCACGGTTGGTTGGGAGGTGCGCCAAGTAACGGCCGCATCTGCGGCCTCTTCGAACACGAGATCGCTCTTGCCCGCTCCTACGTTTATGGCGTTGAGAAGAAGTCTGCTAGCCGTACTAGGCAAGAAAAGATGCTCAGACATGACTTCCAGACCTAGATCAACTGTCTTCCATTTTCATGCTCTTCACACCATTTCGGTCATTCCACTCCTTATCAATGACGTACAGCATCCTCTGCGCCGTAGGCACAATATCCAATGCCTTGACGCTTACCCTCTCCTTCTTTCTGCCTTGCGCCAGCACCCAGACAACTTGTTCCGCGACATCATCAGCAAGAAGTGGCTCGAAACCTTCCATGAACGTGTCGTACTGCCCCTTGTCGAAACCAACACGTTGCTTATGGAAAGTGGTATCCGCAACCACACCCGGACGTAGTGCCAAGACACGAATGTTCGTGCCTTGGAGTTCTGTGCGTAGAGAGTTTGTGAATCCTTCTTGAGCTGCTTTTGTCGTGTGGTAGATTGCTTCCCCCGGGAAGGGAGGGACTTCGAGGGCTGTCGTGGAGGTGATGTTCATGATAGTGCCGGAGCCGCGTTCCATCATACTAGCATTGAGGACAGCGTGAGTGGCGTATAGCATACCCTTCAGATTCGTGTCAACCATAGTATCGATATCCTCCAACTTCAAGTCTGAGAAGCGAGCTGGAGCGCCGATCGCGAGGCCGGCGTTGTTGATCAGAACGTCTATCTGCGACACCTCGTCCTCGGCCAAGACAGATTTCACGGCATCATAGACAGCAGCAGACTTCTGTACGTCGACTGATCGTCGTAGAGTGGTTGTTGGCCCGCTACCTTGGGAGGCTATGGAATTTTCCACTTCCTCAAGTTTGTCCTCCGAGCGGGCGAAGAGGATTAGGCTTTTGGCTCCTGCTTTTGCACATGCTAAAGCTGTTGCACGGCCAATGCCACTGGAAGCACCGGTGATAAGAATTGTGAGGCCAGAAAGGACGTTGGGTTGAAGAAGGTCAGACATGCTCGCGGCTTATGCTTGTGAGCTAGTGTTGGGCGAGATGGGGTCTCGCTATCTGTCAGTCGCGAGTCCGGCTGGTAGTTCCTGGAGCTCCCGGTCTTTATTGATTTGTTTAGTATAGCAGCACGAAGCTGATAGTGTCACGTCGGGTCCCGGGGCTTCCTTCCTCACAGCCCACGGAGGTACTATCCACTCAAATGCCTAACAATATCAACACTTCGGTGGGTGTCCCAAGATGTTGTGACGTTCTCGGTGGAGGTTATCAAGCATCCCGAAAGCATCGCTGTGAGGTCATCGGGTCTCGCAAATAATTTCACATCTGTACCCCTGCACCTCCTTTTCATTCAGTGTTCAATCGTTCATTCTACAAGGAAGGATGCAGTGTATGCCACAAATGCGCGACGACCTTTTTTGCACTCTAACTATCAAGAAGCAGGATGTAGCTGTGAATCCAAATTGGTACGACCGCGGAAGGATGAGTCCTTTGCACTCACGCACAGTAATGCTCTTGTGCAAGCTATGGCTCAGGGGTACTCTACGTCGACATGAAGTGAGGCGTACAAATGAAACCGCTCGAATGGCCGAAAAGTTCCGGTGTGCTTGGCATTTATCGCTACTATGGCAAATCACAGATCATCATTACCCACGGCAGGCCGCAGAAGGGTTAGTAGCCCTAGACACCGCAGTCGACAAGGTCAGACAGTGACCCGGTTTAGTTCAAACATTGTCAGCGGTGGCACCTTGCAGATATAGTAGGAATACCACGGCGAAGCGTGAAATGTGTATTCGACGTCATATTGAACGTCCTTCTGGTATCTTGAAATTTAGAGCACATCTTCACCAGCCCTTGGATCGAGCACTGAGCTCAACCCGCTCTCATACCCCTTCAGTAGTCTCATCGCCACGGGATCCTCGTGTCTGGAAAAGAGACTTGCCCAAAGTGCACACTGCTTGGCAATGCGTGACGCTCATGTAGGCGCATTTGTGTTCTGCTTCTACAGCATTTATGCAACCAATTCGATAACACCACCGGCCTCCTTAATCTTTCGCTCCGCCTGCTTGCTCACATACCGTGCTCGCACAACGATTGGGATCTCAGGTAGACGACCCTTACCCAACACCTTGCTGTAGCCGAGAGGAAGTAGATCGAAAACCGGAGCGGTATCCTTCTTGTTGCCGGAAATGTATTCGTCTCTCGTCTCTTGTGGAACCAAAGTCCAGAGCTTGTCGAGGTTGATGGTTGGCTTCCAGAACTGGTTCTGGGTTCTGTGGAAGCTGTGGGATGTCAGTGTGCGTTCGCTCCGTCGCTCGTCCTACCGTCGTAGCGTTCGAGAAAGGTGGTGACATACTATCTCATACCAACTTTACCCTGCACACTGTTAGCCTCACCACCCCACAAGCAATAAGTTTGGAAGTGGACTCACGAAGTAACCAGGGTGGTACTTGTCAATGTTGGTTCGGTGGTGATGCTGACCACCGGCCATACCACGACCACCTGGATGCTTTCTGTGCTTTCCGACACGACCATGACCGGCACTGACATGGCCTCGACTGTAGTAGAAGTATAAAGTCAGCCTCGACTGATCCTGAAATTTTGTGCAGCGTGTGCATGCTTTTCTTTTCAGGTGCCTTCCCGGCGCGCAATCTCATTTGAGTTGTCGCTGCCGCAGAAGCGAGGTCGCATATTGTGGACGTACTGTTTTCTCGTGTTTGACAAGCGGGTAGGCATTGTGACGGTGTATAAGGCGACGAACGGAGGATGTAGAGGAGTGAGATGTTCGTGGTCTCCTTCTGCGCAGGCTTGGGAGCTGAAACTTGTGCGCAGGGTCACGTGGAGAAAAGTTGTCCTTGGCGTAATAGTTAACAGCCTGAGGCCACAGACCTGATACTCCACACTCTTACGTCCCCTTTACTAGGAAGCGAATCACGTTAATTCTACGCAAACTTGCTTGCGCAGCTTGCAGCATGTGAGTGAGCTTACAGTGGTTTGTGGCAGCAGCCGTCCTCGAAATGGTTCATTGATTTGGTGTTCTCAGCTACGACTCCCATGGTAATCACATCCTTTTTCCTCTGAAAAATTGCGCACAATCCTCCTTCACCGCATTCCATGGAGCTGGACCCGGTCGAACGCTTTCCCGCAACCATGCCGGCAACTTCCCCTGTATCCTCGGGGTGTCATACCTCCTATCCACCAAGTAAATTGCAGCATAGTCTTGCTTATGCCTGATGGCTCTGCCGATGCTCTGGTTAACGGCTCTCATAGTTATGTTATCGGCATATTCTCTTCCTGCAGTCTCAGCTGAAGACTTGCATTCGTTCTCTGATAGACCTCCTTGTTTCGACTTCTCGTAGCGTATCCTTTTGATGTACTCAACCTTTGCCTTCCACTCAGCTGACTGGATGTTCGGGTATGGTAGACCAACACAAAGGACGGCACGCCCCAACTTATCCGAGAAGTTGATACCCTCGGACAGCTTGCCGCCAACCACTGCCAGCATAAGTGCGCCCTTACCTGAGCCAATAGCGTTCGAGTAGTCTCTAAGCAGATCATCAACGTTCACCTCCTTGCTCTCTTGAAAGACCTGCTTCAAGGCGGAGATCCTTGTGAGGCACGACTCTCTTCCTGTTTGTACATTCCAGAGCAATGTAACCAGCGCCAGGTAGTCGTAACTCGGAAAGAAGACGATCATACCGTCTGGAGCAGTGCAGGATAGCTTCTCTACAACCTCTCCCAGCTCAAAGATCATTTTCTCGGACCTGCGCTTGCTAAAGATAAAGTCAAAATCGACGCCACTCGGACCTCTAGAGAGTGGCTGGACAAGGACATTGCCTCTATCGATGATATGTCCAAAGCTATACGTTTTGAGTCTCTCGGCCTCAAGGTAGGTAAAAAGCTGTTCCGACCAATCGCTCATTGGTGACATCGTGCCGCCAGCCAGAATCACCGAACGGGCTTCTCTCACGATGTGTTCGAAATGCGCTTGTGGGTCGAGCAGTGTATACTTAAGCACTAGCTCTCGGTCATTGCGATTTATGAAGAACCTTCCTTCAGAAGCTGGGTTCATGAGTGCTACCAACATGCTCTGGAACTCGGCTAGCACCCCTTTCGGCTGCATTTCCTTGGATGTCCCTTTAGTGATTGCTGGCAGTTGAGATTGGGCTTGCTGGTCGAGAAGCTGGCCATAGGCTTCGACCTTGTAGATGAGCTTGCTTTCCTGAATGTAAGTGACTAGTTTGTGGGGCTGTATTTGATCGATTCCAGGCCCTGTTATCAGCTCGTTTGCCAGCAGTGAAGTCTCCACGAATTTATCATTTTGTGCCTGCTGTAGCCGAGAGATGCATGATCTGAGCATCTTGATGATCTGAGCTATGTAGACGCGGTTCTTACCCTTTAGCTTGTTCTTAAACTTGTGGCAGTAGCCTAGCAATTGCTTCAGAGCAAGCTCAAAGTGAGACAAAGGCATCGATACAGAAAGGGTATCAGCAATAGCAGATACGAGATTGTGCGCCTCATCGATAATGATCACGGTGTCCTTGATCTCGACTCCAAGCGCCTCGCGAGCGCTTCTTTGTAGTAGTAGAGGATACGGCAGAGTCAGGACTTCTGTGGATGGTATTGCTGACCTCGAAGCATAGTAAGGGCATAGCTTCATCCTTTTGCCGAGCGCAGCGATGTCTTCTATGTCCTGAATTTGTGCTATCGCGTTGTCTCCGAACGCATCGACTCGCTCTGTATCTCCACTTGACACTTTCGAGGGCAGAAACTCGCATTTGTGGTCTTGCGAGACACCAGGCTTTTGCAAATCCAGGCATCTTTCGTTAATGGCTGTTGTCGAACTCAGCCGTGCCACTTTTGGATTGATGCATAGATTCCTCCTTGAGCCCAATGGAATGTGCTTAATAGTCTCTTCGTCTCCAGTATCAGACGCGGCTGACGGAAGGCTAATTCGTTTTAGCTCATTCACGAATTGACTCAGCTGGGAATGTGTTCGTGAGCAGAAAATGATCCTTGTTCGACTCTCTCCCGGGTCCTTGCCATTAGTGCTCTTCGCAGGTTGCAATCTTTCCAGAAGTGCAAGCGTAGACGAGGACAGAGATGCGTCACCACTGGCGCTGCTATTTCGCTCTTGATCGCTGTCATAGTCATCCAGGACCAAGTCTTGCTCTCGTATTTGATCGTCCAGCTTCTGGTTCAGGTCAGCCATTGATGATTAGCACATTGTCCAGCAGAGTTATATTCACGTTGCCGTGGTCATGCAAATGCAAGGCTGTCTCGGCTCCTCATCTGGACTTACCGCTTTTTTAGCAGGGTACTGTTGTCCCTGCTTCTTCACGTTTCTATCTCGTATTGTTTTTAACTTGTCTTCGGTTTCCTTGCGAATATCGAGAAGCTGCCGTCGCTGTGTCTTTCTTTCCGCTTGCTCGAGCCAGTCCAATGCAACGCCACCATCGGCTTCACCAAAGAGCGAGCGTTTCTCATCGTCGCGGAGCCAAGTTAGTGCACCGCAGATTAGACTCAGCGATTTTCCGGTGCCGGTGGGCGACTCGAAAATACCAATGTTCCCTTCCTCGATGCACTGATACAGCTTTTGCATGAACTCCAGCTGAATGGTGTACGGAACATAAGGATGATAAAACTGATGATCACTGGGCTCCATGCTGTGGGTAGAGGTGTCGATGTCGCTAGGGGCCCAGCACATAGACGTTCAAAGTGGCGGTGCTTTCGAGCAATTCAGGCATGATGTCTTGCTCTAATCAGCCCACAAGACGCGTCACGGCCGAAATTGCTGAGTGAAGATGGTGCAGGGCCGTTTTCCTGAAGACGCGGTTAGATTACCGTAGAAACACGATCTGCTTCATGGACAGTCATAACACGCTGGGTACTGCCAGAATGCTCATAACCACCTCGCCAGGACACGAGAACGGCGGTCGAAAGTCTGCCTTGTCAGCCGTCTGGGAAGTGATTGAGAATGTACTTCATGCAGGAGCTGGCGGCGAGGCAAGAACAACAAGCTTTACAAGTTTGGGGGCACTTTCACTAGTCTCCTTAGGCGTCCTCGGCGTCAAGCACCACGCGTGCACATGCTGTTTCAGTCCTGATGACCTTGTAAACGAATGAAGATTTGTGTCTTTCGCCTCGTGCGCCTGTGGCTCATATGGATCCTTGTGGTTCTCGCCGAAAGAGGGAGCCAGTCTGCATCGCAGGCGTTCTCGTGAAGTGTAGATTGCCAGTCATAGCTCATGAACTGCGCCAGAACACGGATTTGTTGATCGACCTGAACCAACTCCAAACTGAGAGTCGAAGCTGAGTCCAATTTTAGATCTTGAGCATCAGGCATTGTTCATCCATGCTGCTTGGTCTAAGCACCCTCTCGCCAGCTTGGCTATATCTGATCTCGTCAACTGTCAGCCGCTAGTATTCAGGTCACATAACACTCGGCAGTGCCCATTGCATTTGGTAGCAGCATGTGTATGGCATGAGGAGCCCGTAGCTTGCTGCTGGACCTTCAGCCCTGGATACGACAACTGAAGCAGACGACATTCTGACACCGCGACATGCCGTTCAATACAGGCGCGACCTTCGTGCCGGGAGGAGAGGACTCCTACTACATGCCCGAAGTTATGGCTCCAGCACCACAGCGAATCGGCGAGAACCCCACGAACATGCAACAAAACGTAGCTCAGTTCGAGCATCAGGCGCAAACGGACCAAAGACCGTATTCGTTGGCCTCACAACGTTATGGCAATGGTCCGCCAGTCCAGCAGAACGGCGCATGGCATCAGGCCCAGCAGCAGCAGTATTCTGGCAGTGGCTACGATTCCAACCCTGCATCCGCGATATCTCAGCAAGCCTCCTTATACTCTTCGCCCGGCGGGCCGCAAGCACCAAACTTCAATGGCCTCGGCGAGATGCCCAATTTCTCGCCCTTCCCCCCTCTACGAAACCCCGGTCCGAACATTCCGCCGACTGATGAGCAAAAAGAGGTGGTGCTGGAGCAGGCCAGAGAAGCTGTACTAGGGTGCAACGATCCAGACCAGCAGCTGACGTGGGCGCAAGATGCGTTGTCGTACTGTGAGATTGCTATACAGAATGAAGCCAAAGTTTCAAGGACTCAGCAGGCAAGGCCGAGGACGCCGAGAATAGAGCACGTCTTGCGAGAAGACGCCATGAAAGTAACAAGTTTTCTTGCAGATCAATACCATCCAAGAGCGCAGTTTATGCGAGGCATGTGGTATGAATTCGGTAAATTTGGATATCCCCTTGACAAGCCAGAGTCATACCAATGTTACAAGAGAGCTTCTGATCGAGGATACACAAGAGGATGGTATAGAATGGGGATGCAGTTTGAGAGCGGCAACGACCCCCTGACCGCGATCAAGTACTATAAGATGGCTGCAGACACAGGTGATTCCGCCGCCTGCTATAGACTGGGCATGATGACGCTGCTCGGTCAGCATGGGCAAATGCAGGATTTCGAGCGAGGACTACAATTGATCTATGCCGCTGCACATTCAGCAGACGACAATGCTCCGCAGGGTGCATACGTGCTAGGTATGCTGCAGGCTGAGGAGCTACCGCAGGTCAAAGTGCCCGAGCAATACCTATCGAAGAACGTTCAGAGTGCCAAGATAAACATTGAGAGAGCAGCTTTCCTTGGCTTCGCCAAAGCCCAAGTACGGATGGGTTCTGCTTATGAATTAGGCGAATTGGATTGTCCTTTCGACCCGGCCTTGTCTCTGCACTACAATGCTTTAGCGGCGAGGCAAGGCGAAGTCGAAGCAGAGATGGCGATCAGCAAGTGGTTTTTGTGCGGTCATGATGGCGTTTTTGAAAAGAGCGAAGAACTGGCTTTTACCTATGCTCAAAGGGCAGCCATTGACGGTCTGCCTACGGCTCAGTTTGCTGTTGGATACTTCTACGAAGTGGGCATCTATGTCAGCATGGACCTGAAAGAGGCCAAAGAATGGTATCGCAAAGCTGATGAGAGTGGCAACAAGGATGCCAAGAAACGCATCGAAGCAGTTTCGAGATCGAAGACAATATCACGAAAAGACCATGAGAACATTGCCGTACAGCGGATAAGGAACCAGCATGCACAGCAACAAATGCCATCGTTGCCGGACATACCTTCTCCGAGTATCGACATGCCTGATCCGTCTAAACTCAATCTGTACGGTCAGTCCTCGTTACAGCAACGTCCCACTAGCACTGCACCATATCCAGCAGGCTCGAGTCTAACACCTCAACCCTCCGTACCTGAGTTTCGTCCCACGTCGGCGTTCGGTATCAATCCAAACCTTCGACCGGCTTCTGCAGCAACAATGCCGGTACAACGACCAGATCCGTACAACAGCATGGGACAGCCCGGAAGACCATATTCTGTTGCACATCCACAGGACAACTATGGCAGAAGGCCATCAGGTCCACCCGGCGGCCTTGCACCTCAACAGCGCCCGTCAGGCAGGCCGACTTCTGCATCTCCGCATCTAGCACCACATCCAGGACGGCAGCCGAGTCCAAGCCCTTATCAGCAGAGACCCTTGCCGCCCCCGCAGACGAACTCAGCTCCGAATGTTGATCTTGGCTTCTCAGCACCGCTCGACTCTAAGGGCGCGGATCGGCCAAATTGGACGCCAAAGATGTCTGGCGCAGGGGAAGGCCCAAGACCAGCAGGAGCTCCGTCCGGACGGGGTGACGGATATCCTCCACGCGCATCGTCGGGCTTGCCATCGCAACAAGGTGGGAGAGCGTCAGCAAACTCTGGCTACCAAACAAATCCCAGTCGACCTCAACAACGCACACCTCAGCCACGACCGCCCCCGCAGAAACCTGCGCCACAGCAGAACGTCAGGCCCGCGGATATGCAACCTAGCAAGCCTCCAGCAGCTGCTCCATCCGATCAGCAAAAGCCACAAGCGCCACAGCAAGTGTCGGCATCTCAAGCTGCCGCGAGACCGCCAGGCAAAGGGCCGAAGACGTTCGATGCGATGGGAATACCGGCTCAGCAGGAGGACAAGGACTGCGTAAGTCTTGCACGTTTATGGCTGCTGATATGAGGTGCTAACTTCCCTACAGATCATTATGTGAGCAACCTACAAACTAGATTTGATGATACCCAAGCAATGTTTACTCGGTTTTGAGGTCCTGAATTGAATCTCTTTCATCACAGCGTGTTAGGTTTATAGCGTTGGGTGATACTCACACAGCAGGACGAAGCGATGAAGCAATCAATTCTCGAAAACTGATGCAAAGTTCCACAGCGGGCTTCGGTGCTGCATCAAACCATGTCTAATCGGTACTAAAATGGTTTACTGTAATCTATAGCCCACCTCTGCACTCGCAATGGACTGGAGTTCTTTTAGCACGCACATTTCCCCTCTCCAGGCCCACTTCTCTGCCCCTATTTTCCAGCACACTTTCACACCGCTTTCCGAACACAGCACAAATTGTTTCTGATCTGAAACATTTCAGCTCCTCCTTGTCCATATACATCGCTGTTGCATACATACATAATCATCATTGCACAGTGTTACCCCCGAATTGCACACGAAAAGCTTCCTTGGCTTAGTGGTAAAGCGCATCACTAGTATGAAAGCTCAGTTGATGATGAGATCGCTGGTTCGATTCCAGCAGGAAGCAAAAATTCATTTTTGCAGATTCTTTTATATTAGCTTCACTTCGCACCTAACCTAGGCAGTTTTCTTTTTGTCCCTTATTCTTTCGTTTTCGGCTTTGCCTTCACGTGTTGTCAGTAGGTCGCTCTCTTATTTGTGCGCGCGGACAATGCTCTGCGACGCTCTGCTGCAAATGTCGTTGCTAAACCCTCCAATTTCGACTACGACGCGTACCGGCCAACAGCCCCACAGCCATGGCTCATTCACGGTCCAAAAGGGCAGCAGACGCGACGCACGTAAGGTAAAGAATGGGTTCGAAGCTGATACGTGAAGTGACGTGCACCTAGGACATAGGACATAGAAGCAGAGATGCATTGGTTACTGTCTCGTCCTGGGTCGTGATTTCTTATCAAGACCCGCACACGATGCTGATCTCATGACATCATTTCTACTCTTGCCTCAAGCGTACTTTTGCTTCAATGTGAGGGGGGAGCTCGCAATTTATTATTAAGGCGACTCTTTTTGACCGCAGCAATTGATCTGCTACTCTGAGTGTCCCTGTGTCGAGCATGCGGATCCTACATCGTCTGCAGGGACACACCACGTGGTCCTAGCGCTCGAATCTTCATCAGATAATAAACCTTACAGTCGAACCTGTACTGAGTACAGGGTGGTGAAATTTTAACCCTTGGGTTTGCTCAGGTGGGCTTGACAGACTAGGACCAGCCTCAAATTCCATGTTTTGATGTACCTACAGTACCCTACTCACCTGCGGAAATCAGCTAGCTGAGCATCTTCCTTAGAACGATATTACCAGCAGGTTTCGTACCTGCTCGGTAATTGGCACACACCATTGACAGAAACTACGTCTCGAACGCTCGTGGACATCCCAGTATATAACTTCGGCTAGCGCACCGCTGCAACCAAGACGGCGGCTTTATGCTTGCAGCAGCCTGGGCAAGTGTAGTCCTAAGCTATCAGCTTCAAGTCAATCATCGCATGCTTGTCTGCATACAGTCACGATCAGCCTCGTGCGGCGGTGATCACCGGCTACCACCCTCTTATCCTCGCTTATCTCGTCTTGGGTTGCATGCCATAAGGGTTCTCCGCTCGCCAAGGCCTTGGCATATAATTCTCCCCTAGTCGATTCCAAGCATTCGTTACACGACATTTCCTCCTAAGCCGCCATTAGCATCCAGGACGAAGATGTCTGAGCGGTGAATGCAAGCACTCAACTGGCTGCAGCTCGGCACCATCATCCGACAAGCGTGATCCTAGGAGTCCCGCCAATGCTTGAGCCCTCTTGGTGTATTTCTTGGCCTGCCTCATGGGGTTTGATCGAGAAGGCCAAGAGTAGCGTTATCTGTCCCCTGTAAGACTGCCACGTCGCATGGCGATGGAGTGGTGCAATCTAGAACTCCACTTGCGATGGCCGCAGCTTATTGAAGTTGATATACCATGTAGGTGCCCCTCCAAACTCCAGGACCGCACCCTTCTTGTGTTATTCATACCGTGCGCCCGTGATCAAGGTATACACCGCATCGAAAATGTCGTCCGAGAAGAATGTCGCTGAAAGTACAGCTCCTGCATCGCCATCACGGACCTCAGAAGAGGAACGCCCTAAGCGACCATGGCATCAATCATTCTACACGATGCTGAAACAGCCTGGTTCAGCTCTACAAATCGTTCTTGCGGCACTTCTTGCGATAGCTATTGGCCTAGCAGTTACAGCTACGGTTGACGATATTCCGGAAGCCGCGCCCATTATCCTCGAAATTCCCGGCACTCTGTGGCTTCGCGCTCTCAGAGCGACCGTGCTGCCACTTATTATCACGGCAATTATCCTCGCTGTGCAGAACCTCAAGGCAATGGCAAGTGGTGGCGCAAAGCTAGCTCGTTGGACAATCATTTATTACGTCGGCACGACATGCCTAGCTATTGTTCACAGCATCATTATGGTCGATCTTGTCTGGAGACGACTAATGATCGTGGCCGATGAAACCAGCCTTGCAGTCGACCCTGAGGACCAAGAGACGATCGAAGAGAGAGCAGACAACAAAGCTCACGACATCATCGTACAAGTCTTCGAATCTTTCATCCCCTCAAACGTGGTCGGTGCAGTCGCGAACGACGAACTCCTAGCAGTCCTCGTAACCGCCGTTGTTGTTGGCTACTTACTCAAAGGGCCTGATTCGCCTCTTCTGAGAGCTATAAGGGAGGTTGACAGAATCATCACGATCGTCATCACTTTCTTGATCTACCTAGCGCCCATTGGTGTCTTCTTCCTGATACTGGGAAATCTCATGACGCTCGATATGGCGTCTGTGGGCGTCAACCTTGGTGTCCTTATCGGCGCTAGCATCGCCGGCATGGGAATCCACCTTTTCATTGTGCTGCCGATCATCTTTTTCGCAATCACGAGGCAGAACCCATATGGCTACTGGATGAAGAATTCCCCTGCTTGGATTACTGCATGGGGTTCTGCTTCTTCTGCTGCAACACTGCCCGTGACACTCCGGTGTCTACGAGCAAGGCAAATTCCGGAGGTCATTGCACGCTTTTCTGCACCGCTTGGCGCACTTATCAACATGGATGGGTAAGCATGTCCCCTGCTCGTCAGCATCTTTGCTAACAAGTCTAAGAACCGCAATCTACTTTCCCGTCGTTGTCGTCTTCCTCGCTGTCACGCAAGGCATAAAGCTCAATGCTGGGGATTATACCCTAATAGTGCTACTCTCCGTCCTCTCCTCGATCGCCACCACACCAATTCCCTCATCGTCTCTAGTACTCACAGTCATGATCGCTTCTAGTGTCGGAATACCAGTGACAGGAATGTACGCCGTTGTCGTGGCCATCGACTGGTTCATCGATCGATTCCGGACCATGACGAATGTCAGTGGTGACATGTACGCTGCCAGAATACTGGAGAAAATCACTGGTATAACAGATGACAACACGTCTTCGGTGGTTGAGCAAGAGGCTCTGGAGAGGGCGATGGGAAATGACAATAACAAGGAGGTGGTTGAGGCGGAGAAGAAAGCTGAAGTGTAGCCTGACATGATTGTACGGGAGGAGCTTCTTATGTAGCAGCTTCAGGTCCATCAACATTGCACGGGGTACTCCGCAGTCAGCTCAAACTGTTGTAATGCCTTTGCTCGCGTAGCAAAGTCTGTTAACGTCCTGACTCTGGCCCGTCGTCGGTGAAGACAGCGGTAGACTACCTGCACATAGTAACGAGCATTATTTTACACCGTTGCGGAACCCAGAATCAGAATCAGAACCGATGTCAGAAATTCGAAGGTCGTCGGAACTGATATGAACGCTGTTGACTTGGTCGCAAATGGTTTAAGGTACCGTACCTTAGCCGCAGGGCGACCGCATTAGAGAGGCAGCAACTTCCCAAGCTGGGATTGGGTGAGGAGCTCCTGCATCACAGTTCTCAAGTGCGGCTGAGTCGCGCTGCGCCATCAGTCGTTCGTGTAATATCAAGATGCCAGTGAAACCTTTCGTGATCTTGATGAGACCCTCGATGACGCCTCACTGGCATGTCCCGTCACAGAGATCCAGGCGACGATGAGCAAGCGAACACATACGGCGTTATCGTTGTTCGCGATAGCGCGAGCGCGCATCTCGGCGACACCTACCACTCGCATGTGGTAGAGAACTTGCATGTCTACCTCTCCGCAGCTGAAGGCATTGTCAACCTCAACTCACGCCTTCCGCTGCGTCTTCCTCATGCTACGACTTTAGCAGAGAGGCGACAAATTTCAAGAGATGAACCCCTTCTCAGCCCAGAAGCTAGCCGTGCTCCACAAATTGTGCTCAACACTGCAGCACGGTTAGAACACAACGAACGAGCATTTGACTTGAAGACTGCGCTCTCGTTTGTGGTACAACATGCGAGCGAACTCAACATCGGACCCGCAAGGCTTGCTGCTCTGCTGCAGCAAGTACTTGTGCACATAACTCGAGCCAGCGCTAAGGCTAGACCCACGCTGGGACCAAAGTCAAGGTTGTCAAACACGGGGCTTTCTCCGGCCGTATACCGCATGTCGAGCAGACAGCGTGCGGTGATGCTGGCGCAAGCTAGACGAGACAGTGAGCGCGATGGTCAGAGTAGAGCTTTGGGTGACTTCCTCACCTATTGTGCTATTTTCGTGTCCTTCTTCGTCTACCGTACAGCATCTTCGGCGGAGCTCTTAGCCACCGTTGCCAAGTTGCACGCATTACTGCTACGCATACGAGACGACAAGATCAGTACTTGCCTGGCTGCCTTGCTTACAGTCTTTGTCTACCGGCTGTTGCAGCAAGCAAGCGCGCAGAAGTCAATTTCGGAGTTCTCAGGTGACTGCATCTTGTTCGAAGACGTGTTCTCAAACATATGCTCTGTGCCATTGTGCTACTTCAAGGGAGCGTACATCTTCGAAGGTTTTCTCCGAGAGCACTACCAGGGCTCAGTTGCCGAATATTTCATCGATCATGGGCTTTACAACATCACCTTTGGCCGTCGTGATGGTCCAGCTTTCGAATACACTGACATTGTTGATGGTCGGCGCCTCAGATCGCACGTCAGTGTTATCATGGCTGTCTTTTGGGGAGCTGTCGTACGGAGATGCCCAGATTGTCGGTCTGTTCTCAGCATCTCAACAGGCGATTCCATTGCATGGTAAGCAGATACACCAAGTGTCATGCTCAGGCTAACAATACAGCACTTACTGCCGAAGGCTCTATCATGTCCGTGAAGGACCCTTTAAATGGCGTAACCTGCAGAGTTCATTGGTCACACGGGATCAACCTAGGGCTCCGGCGTCCGACTCGTCCGCTGGGAGATCTATTAGCTTCACTGAGCACGTTCACCAAGAGGCAAATTATCCGGAAGATTTCTCCTTCGGAGGTTTGAAGAACGTAGACCTGAGTATCGAGGCTCTGCGCATCAACAACGATGAAGAAACGGCGAATGATTATCTAAGCTTCGGGAGCGATGATGAGAGCGACTTATATGCCTTGGACCCTGACGAGGTCGATCAGCGGAACGTCGATCTGTTATCGGCAGCTGATAGACAAGCGATAGACCAGATGTTTGCAGCGGTTTGCTCCCAGCCCACGATGCCATCACCACCACAACCATCACCGCCACAACCATCACTTCCACTGTCACCAACCCACGAGCTCCACGTTGATCCACCACCCGGGGGAGGAGCGACGGACTACGCTACTACCGACAGAGAATCAGTGTGGGACTGGGCCGACTGGCCTCGGGCACCAGATCTAACGGTCAATCATCATCGAATGTTTAGACAGAGGTAGTACAGTAGTAGTGGTAAATGGTTTGTCGAAAGCGATATGTTCAAAGGGTGGCTCCATGGAGACATTGGACATCTTTGCATACACGGTGCCCCTGGTTGCGGAAAGTCTGTACTTTGCTCAACGCTGATTGAGGTAGTTCGCAGCTATACGCAGTCCGATCCACGACATGGTTTTGCGTACTTCTATTCGGATCCTAACAACCTGCCGCAGCAACCCACGAGAGTCTTGATCACAGCGCTACTGTGGCAGTTGGCTTCACGGAACAGGAAAGTGCAAGATCTCCAAGTACGAGTGAAGACTATTGACGGCGGTTCGTACAAGGCCCTACTGGAATGTCTCGAAAGAGTCCTTGTTCACTTCGGACGTACCTATGTATTTGTCGACGCAGTCGATGCTCGCCAATCCACTGGCTACCCGGAGGCCATCTTACCAGTGATTAGAGTTCTACAGATGATGCCCGGCATCTCGCTTCTGGTGACTAGCCGAGATCGACTTTATGTCCCCGGACATCCCTCGTCACCTTTGCTACCCTGCGAGACTGTCAATCTGTGTGATGAGCAAGCACACACCATGGAGCTGTATGCTATTGACACCTACGCCAGGATCTGTCGCAAGCTCGAGTATCAGAATCGCAAGTTCGCTGAGATGATTAAGGCGACCCAACCATTGCACTGTACGATCCACGACGTACGCTTCTCGAATCGATTAGAGCTTTCTAATCATATGCTTCTGATGCACCTCCCTGATGAAAACTCACCCTATAGGAAGGTGCGACCCGAATAGCTAAAGGCAATATCACAGGATGCCTGATAACTCAGGCATCAACCATGGCATCAACCGGGGCACGTTTGATATAGCAAAACTACGATAGAAACGTCCAAGAGATGAAGCCGTCGCAGGAACGAGTGTGGGCTTAATTGGTTAATAGATAATTTGTTAAGAACGATGAGGCACTGTAACCTTTTAAGCGCAATGTTTCGACCCTGTTTATTAGCAGTTCGTCAAATGTTTTCACGAGCTAGAACGAAGTATTCAGCGAAGGAAGTACTTTGAAAGGTATTCAAGACTAGTGAGTATACGTCTCGCAACTGGACCAAGAACCACCGGTTGTGATTCTAAGTACTCTAGCAACGCAATCCGCAGTCCAGACGAAGCTGGAAGAATTCGTCGTCTGAATTCTACATCCTGCTATCTCTTCTCCCATGTCCAACCTTTCCCACGTCCATCGTCCCCTCGCCTTCCATAGTTTGGAGTAAGAAGCGCTCCATATGCGTCACCATCTCAGGCGGCACCTCATGCCCAGCACCTTCAACGACAACATCCTCAAAATACAAACCCGAGCCCTCGAAAAACCCGCCCTTCCCGTTAACGTGTTTGAGCCAGTCTAAGAAGGGCTTCGCTTGAGCATACGGGACCAGCTTGTCAGAGCCTCCAGAAAGGTTGATGATGCGTTTGTTGGCTAGTGTTTTGCTCATTAATGGCAGCAGTATGTCTCGCTCTGATTGCGTAAGATCAGTGTGGTGGTGCGTTTGGGTCTTGGACTGTGGACGTGCTTCGGCCAGGGTGCCCAGGATCAGACCGGCCGGATCGTATTTCCGCACGGCCTCGGCAAGACCGGTTGGGAAGTCTGTGCTTCCGATGAAATCCCTACCCTGCGACTCTGTCCATGTCTTTCTCTTCGACAGTCTCGCGCGGTCGGACATAAGCCTTGTGTAGTCGGGACAGCCAATTGTGATGATCCCTGCTGAGAAACGCGGGTCCTGCATCAGGACGTGCCAGCCTGCATGAGCACCAAGCGAGATACCAAAGACGATGTTCTGTGTAATCTTCCTCTTGTCGCTTGCATCGGGAAAAATGTAAGCCTCGATATGATCTAACAATTGACTCGTATCTGTACTCGTCCCGTGATAGCAGGAGAACATGTCTTGCGCGTGTTTCTCATTACCGCCTCGCCATGCCTCGTTTGCGACGGAACTGACTAGGCGAGAACCGTGGTTGCGCTGGTCGAAGCTCACGGCTATTAAACCTTTGTCCTTGGATTGGGGCCTACTGTTCCAGCTCTTGATGAATTGTGCAGCGAAGGGAGCCATGCATTCTTGGATTTGAAGGCGTGGATGCAGCATCCACAGACAGGTCACGTCGGTAGTGGAGGACGATAGTTCGGCGAGGCCATATGTGATGGTCTTCAAGCCTGCTACAACATGCTCGACTCTCGAGACCGCTGGCGGGTGAGGGATGGATTTGGAGGTTGAGCCGCTTTTTGCAGTGTCATTGGGGTTGGTGTAGGTGTACTCAACCGGATTACTGACCGGCATGGTGGCGTTGTGGGCGTGAAATAATTCTTGTTGCAGTAAGGGTACTTGGTGTCAGAAGAAGCTGCAGCTCAGTCCTGGATGTCATCAAGATTCGCACCGAGGCTCATGCGGGGATCTGCGCTTCATGAACTTTGATTCCATGGGCCAAAGCCTCCTGCTCCCTAAAGTGGTTTTTGTTCACCTCATTGCTGCGTTTCTGCATCGTATACTAGACGTGCAGGATCCTCCCAAAAGGTTGACGTCTCCGAGCAGTCTCTCCTGAAGCGGCACAGCTCTCAAGTTTCCTTAACTGTCCCTTCCCATTTATGAGGACCACAATGTCTGGGCTGCGACGTGGTAGTCCCATTTTCTAAAGACACATATGACGGTCGCGCAGGCTAGCGCAGTCTAATCATGCCCTTCAGCTTGTCTGTCATCTTGGTGAGGAAGCCTCTCGAGGGCGCTCTCTCACTCTCGGTAATGATGTCGTCGTAGTGTGTCGGCTGACTCTCGGGAAAGCGAAGTTTCTTGGGGAAAGGAGCGTCCTTCGCGAAACGATTCTCGAACAGGGCGTAAAGAGCGTTGGCTTGCTTCATCTCCTTTGCCTCGTCCCAAGTCAAGTCAGCTGCCCGGATGTTGTACTCATTGCCCTTGACTTTCGCAGCTTCTGCAGCCTTTGCAGGATTCTGGTACTTCTCGAGACGCTTTCGCATCAGTGTCTGGAAGGATACCAATTCGGGTCTGACTTTGTCGACGGGCCATCGTGAGATGATTCGAGACCAGTGTTTTAATGCAATCTATTCTTGTCAGCGACATGACCCGAAACAAAGAACACTACATACCGAATTAGAAGCCATTTTGTGACAGACGCCGTTTAATTGCACAGTAAAGATCGTCGTTGGTAGGCGCAATTAATGGAAGGGAAGCAGCAACCGCAAGGATAATCAATTACAAGTAATCGCGCCTGCCAAATCGAGCATGCATCATCGACACGCAGCTCGATCTCATTTCGGCACTAACCTTCATATGTGTTAGCGTCGGTCCTGCTTGTCGCCACTTTGAGTCGGGGCAACTTTGTCCACTTTGTCCGGGCCTGGGGGGCGCAGTCACAAGCCCATCGGAGCCCATCATTCATCCTTGCAGCGGCTACCTCTGACCGCAACCGCCTAGTAGATTCGATAACAAATCAGCCTAACAGCACGACATCTCCTGATCGCATCTTCCACTTCCCCTTCACTCTTCCGTATCGCACCCCTTGGCATCTGTCGACACCACATTCATTACCGCCTCGGCTCAAGATGGGCCCCCAGCGTTACGCCGCTGTAAGTCAATCCGATGACTCTCAGGTGGAAGAGGGGACACTCCTAACACATCATTTACAGGTCAACCAACAAGACCGTGATCATGATGAAGATACATACGGCTCCCCCATAACGCCCACCGAACCTCAGAGCCAGAGCCAGAGCCAGCACGGCATCCCCTCCTCACCACCTCCGTCCTTCCGTAGTCGCACCTCCTCCCCGTCATCCCGCCGACTCCTCCGTCAAGATCCCCAGGAGAATGACGCAGACCACGAGCTGGCTGATGCCTTCGGCGACGATGGCGACTCCGACAATGAAGACAACTCGGATGATCGCCAGCGCCTCATGCGAGCCGACACCTCCCGCTCAACCGATTCGCCCCCCCAATCAACGAATGTCGCACAGCCACCACGTATAGAACGCCGCGTGACCGAGATTCCATCATTTCGTCCTCAACCAACGAGCGGAAGAGTAATACCCGGCGTAACAGCCCCGAAACCAGCAGCAGATGGCGTGTTTGCCAATTTGTCCGCTAAAATCAGCCCGGGCGAGGCCGTAGACGACAAGCCCCCAACCTATGAGCAGGCTGCCGCAGATTCAGCGCCACCGTACTGGGAGACCACCATTCTTGCCCCAGGAATGAACAGCGATGAAGTCTACGTCAATGGCCTGCCCGTCGGATCTGTCTTCAGCTTCATCTGGAACGGCATGATTTCCATGTCTTTCCTCTTCCCTGGCTTCCTGCTTACCTATCTGCTACATACCACGCATGCGGCAAAGAATGGATCGTTGGCCGGCTTGGGTCTTACACTCGTGCAATACGGCTTCTACATGCGCGGTGGCAGCTCATCGAATCCGGATTCAGCAGATCCGGGAAAGTTCGCTGGCGGTGTGCCCGACCCGAATTCACATGATTTCGACCCGAACAACCCCACGGGCGGCGGTGCCAACGGAGGTAGCGATGGAGAAAGCAACGGTTTCGCGTCATCAGATTTCATCTCTTACGGTCTTATGATTGTTGGTTGGTTCATATTGATAAGAGCTGTCTCCGGTTTTCTACGGGCGAGGAGAGAGGAGCAGCTCGTACTACAGAGTCCAGCGCGAGGCCTCAACACACCTGTTGTCGCGGAAGGGGAAGGTGAACGTGCGGTGTAGGGAGCTGAAGAACCCTTATTGGTATAATCCCCGTTACGGAGTCCAAGCGGGCGAGGGGTTTCGGGCGGTCACCGTGCAGACGCAGGTTTTTATGGATCAGGAATGAAAGAAGTACTTTACGACGTTAACAATTCACCACACGTTTTGGTTTCCAGGAGTACCCCCGTGCCATCCAAGCCTTAGATGACTGACTGACTGACTGACGAGATCAGCACGATCAGCAGCAGTATCTCCCTGCCAAGCACAAAACAAGACGACTATCATTCATGTTCTAAAGCCCGCAACCGGCTTGGCTCGCGAACTACGGTACATCAGGGACCGTGAACGGAGCGAATCAATTCGAATCGATCCGATTCGATACAGGGCTGCTCACCGCTTGCTGTTTCCGCAGAATTGTTTGAACCTCTCAAAGTCTAGAGAGGCGTGGATGAATGAATCAATGAAGTTACTGTATCCGTCGGAATGGACGGGATAGGTTGGGTTTTCTGATGGGATGCCAGCGGGGAGTGGTCCTCTTGCAGGGGGTGAAGTGGGAAGCGTGCTGGAGCGCCGCTGGTGCTGCTGAGGGCATGTACTGTGGATTAGCGTACACACATGGGCTTGACAAGGATACGAGTTGGCGGTTTATATCAATAGGTCAGGCATGGACGTGGACGTGAACGTGGACGGCGCGGCGCCATGACGACAGAAGCGATTTGTCTCCGTCCGGGACAGGTGGTGAGTAATACTACGAGCGTTTCAACGACAAGTGAAATGGCCTTATGCGCAACGACCATCTACGATGCTCGTCCGTATCTAGCACTGTAGTATCCCCTCCTGGTCGCCTCCATCATACCCCTCTCCATGAACGACGAGACCTAATCAAGCCCCTGCCTACTTCGCATTAATCTTACTCTCCAACCCCCTCGTGTCCCTCAACTCAATTAGCCCAGCCAGCGCCCTATCAAGCGGCACCAGTTCGCCCATCTTCTGCGTTGCCGGATCGTCTCGGTTTCGGATGTTGACTGTTCGCGTTTCTTGTTCTTTGGCACCGACGACTATGATAGTATGTTAGAATGCACTGTAAGGTGCGGTGGAAGATTTGGTGTAATGTGATGCAAGGCAAGTACTTACCGAACGTGAAGTTGTATTGCTCGATCTGTGCGTTCCGAATCTTCTTCTGCATGGTATTCCCGGAGAGGTCGACATCGACGTACATCTTTGCCTTGTGGAATATCTGCTGGAGTTCCCTGACATAGTCCTCTGCGCCCTATGCACGGGTTAGTACGTTTGTAACGACGCAAGTAGTGTCACATGAGAACGTGGTTGAAGAGTGCCTAGGCTATCGCAACGAGCCGGAACACATTGTGCAACACATGTGAATCTCGACGTTTTGCCTGGCGCTCGTTTGCAAGGGGGGTCTGCAGAAGTTTGTTAGGGACGGACTCACCTTCATAACAGGTATTATCATGATCTGTCGTGGTGATATCCAGAATGGCCATTTCCCGCCGAAATGCTCACAGAGGATGGCGATGAATCGTTCGAAGGAGCCGACGATGGCACGGTGGATCATGACTGGTCGGGCCATGCCTGTTGTGAGTGCGTTGGGGTCTTTCTCCTTCGCTGCTGTGGCGTCGGCCTCGGTAGCGGCACCACCCTCTGCTGTTCGGTACTCGAGCTTGAAGTTTTGCGGCCCCTGAAAGTCGAGTTGGATGGTGGCACACTGGAATTCTCTGCCAAGTGCATCGGAGATGGTGATGTCTATTTTTGGACCGTAGAAGGCGCCGTCGCCGGGGTTGAGTTCCCAGTCGTCCCCTCTGAAGTCTTGGAGTGCTTGTTTGAGTTGTGCCTCTGCTGCATTCCACTCCTCGATCTTGCCCATGAAACCTTCTGGCCGGGTGGAAAGCTTAAGCTTAAATGGGAACCCGAAGAGCTTGTAGACACTGTCCATAAAGTCGAAGAGGCCTGCGATTTCACCCATGATCTGTGCGCTCGTGCAGAAAATGTGGGTGTCGTCTTGCTGAAATTTACGAACTCGTGTGAGACCTGACAATGCACCTGATGCCTCGTTCCGATGGAGGACACCGAAGTCTGCAACTCTCCATGGTAACTCTCTGTAACTTCTCTCCTCGTCACGGAAAAGGAGACAATGACCCGGGCAATTCATGGGCTTGAGTGCGAAGATGCCCTTATGTTTGTCTTCGTTTGAAGGGTTGGCGACTGGATGCCCATCTGGTTTCTGATCGCTCAGGGGCATGGGTTCTGCAACGTCCTCTTCGATTTTGACCTGGAACATATCGTCATGGTAGTGTTGCCAGTGGCCAGAGACTTTCCAGAGCTCCACATTATACATGTTGGGTGATTGAACTTCCTGATACCCTCGATCCCAGTATTCATCTCGGAGCATGGCTTGGAGAGCATTGAATATTCTGACGCCGTGAGGCAACAAGAAGGGTGAGCCCGGAGACAGTTGTGAGAAGAAGAAGAGCTTTTGTTGTTTGCCGATAAGCTGATGATTTCGCTTCTTGGCTTCTTCTAGCCTATGTTCCCAGTCCTTGAGGCCTTGTTTCGAGGGAAAGGCCACGGCGTGTATTCTTTGGAGGGAGTCATTGGCTTGGTCGCCGAGGAAGTAGGCCGAGGAATTTTTCATGATCTTGAAGGCTTCAATCTTGCGGGTGTTCTGGATGTGAGGCCCCTGACAGAGGTCGACTAGGTCGCCATTACGGTAGACTGTGGATTTTTCGCCCTTGACGAGTTTCTCGATGTAGTGAGTCTTGTACTTGCTGTAGCCGAACATTTTCAGGAGATCGTCTTTGCTGACTTCTAGTCTGACAAACTGCTGTTTGTCCTTTGCGAACTTCTTTGCCCTTGACTCTATTGCAGGCCAATCTGCTTCTGTAACTGCTCGATCGATTGCCATGTCGTAGAAGAAGCCCATCTCCGTGGGCGGACCATGTGATAGCTTGCAGTCACCATACTGGTGCTCTGCGCATTCACCTAGTACGTGTGCAGAAGAGTGCCAGAAGACATACCTGCCTTCCTTGTCGTCGAAGGTGTAGTAGGCCACGGAGCAGTCGCCCTCTAGCGGTCGGTCCAGGTCCCATACACTGCCGTCAACCTTGGCAACCACGATCTTGGCGGCTCTGTCTTTCGACACTTCCTTCAGTAACTTTCCTGGGGTGGTGTCCCAAGCATTGCCGTCGAGTTCTTTGGTGGTGCCTGGCTCGGGAGAGAATTTGATCTTGATGGGAGCCTTCTCTCTCGAAGTCAGATCTTCATCGTACTTCTTCTTGAGCTCATCGAACAGTTGATTCCTCTGGACAATATATTCTGGTAGTTGACCCGGCGCGCCCGAGGGCTTGGGATGTGCCTGTTCAGCCATGCCTTGCTTACCAGCGGCAATCTTGTTTCCTTGAACAGCAGTGATACTTTGGCCTTTCATCCCTTGAGTCTGTGACTCAGGGGCAGCGGGAGTACCGTTCTGACTCATCTCACCTTTCAAGGTACCCCAGAGGTCATGAGGACGTAGACTGATGTTTCTTTGGTGGCTCATGGTTAAGTGTGCATGTCTTGTAGTGGAGTAGTGTCTGTGGATATGGGTGAGCCAATATCGAACTTTTGGTTGTGGTGTGGTGAGGTGCCTTGTGCTCTCGGTGAAATCCACCCAGATTTTCCGACGACTCGTGGTTGGAGCGCGCGACAAATAATTCTGCATCAAGAAATTTAGTTTATCGAACTCGCGCCCACATCAAATTGCGCCAAACAGACAAACACACAGCCACGATGTCGTTTCGTGGTAATTCAAGAGGTGGTGGAAGAGGAGGCGGAGGGTTTGGGGGTCGAGGAGGATCGTTTGCAGGTCGAGGTGGTAAGTTGAGTGATGGAGAGAAAGTCCCCGGCGCAAAACTGGATGAAATGGCTGATGCTGGGCGATGCAGGACGTGGTGGCTTCCAACCACAGAGCTTTGGACCACCAGCGCAAGTGTTTGGTATGCTCAAGAATGCCCCCGGGAGGTGCTGTGGTCTAATCTCGTGGCAGAAATGGGCTCATTCGTCCACGCCTGCGAAGGTGAAATGATCTGCGAGTCGATCAACCCGAAGATACCTTACTTCAACGCTCCAATCTACCTCGAGAACAAGGTGCGACTCTACAAGAGACAGCTTGCTGCATTCTGACATGCTGCTAGACTGCCATCGGCAAAGTCGACGAGATCCTCGGACCTATAAACCAAGTCTACTTCACCATCAAACCACAAGAAGGCATACAAGCGACCTCATTCAAGGCAGGCGACAAGTTCTACATTGGTGGTGACAAGCTCCTGCCGCTGGAAAAGTAAGAGCGAGAAGATCACGGCTGAGGATTGGAATGCTAACAGCGACGTGCAGATTCCTGCCAAAACCCAAGCCAGTCGGTGAGTTGTATCTGCCTGAAATCGAAGGAGCTTAGCTAACAAATGTCCAGGCCTCTCTAGGGTCAAGAAGCCCGCAGGTGCAGGTCGAGGTAGCCGAGGAGGCTTTGGAGGCTTTGGAGCTGGACGGGGTGCTCCCAGGGGAAGAGGGGCTCCTTTCAGAGGTGCTCCACGAGGTAGAGGAGGCTTTGGAGGCCCACCAAGAGGAGGAAGTGGTTTTGGGAGGGGCGCTCCTCGAGGCAGAGGAGGTAGCTTTGGAGGAAGTAGCTTTGGTGGTCGAGGAAGAGGTCGTGGGTACTAGATTGTATTGTATGCTCCAGAGAGCTTGATTATGCATGAATGAGGCGTCAAGGAAATACCCATTAGGAAAGGAAAATGGCTCGGCACCGGCTACGGTATTTGCTACACTATACCAGCAAAAAGCCTGAGAGAATGCCACTTTTTTGCATCAGCATTGTTCATCACCACGGCGTAGTAGATGAGCCTTGGACTCAACACGCTCTTCCACATGTCCTGCATGCCTAGGTGCCTTGATGCCTGAATATATCGAAGCAGATCTGCGTGACGTAGCTGGTGCGGGCTAGAGATCAAGCATTATTCAAGTTGCCAGGGCCTGCCAGCCTGCCAGCCTGCGTTGGCACGAGCAATCCAAGTTTGGTGCTTTCTGGTGTTCTATGCATAGTTTCTCTATTTCCCACGTAACACGTCTTACCACAAGCAAATTTCGACCCTAAACTTTAGGAGGTCTACGGGTTATCTACTCATCTGGTGCAGAAGCCGCTTCTACGAAACCCGTCCATATCAACATCCTCACACGCGACGCAAACATGTCACAGCGAAGGGGAGTAACATCAGCCGGGCAAGCCGAGACAAAGGTGAAGCCACAAGGTCCGGCGCAGGACAAGCAGGCAATTCTCCTGGCTCAAGATGCCGGTCACTTCTCCTTGATCAAAGCACTGCATCTGGCGGATGCCATCACTCTAATGAATGGCTTCTGCGGTTGTAAGTATTGCAGTGAGTGGGAACGAGTCCAGTAAGCTAATGCAGTGCAGTCATGGCCGTGCTATCCGCTATGCGATATTGCTTGGGCGATTCATCAGAACTCACAAACCTATATCTTGCCTTTTTCTTTATGCCTTTTGGCCTCTTCTTCGACCTCTTTGACGGCAAAGTCGCTAGGTGGAGGAAGAAGTCATCCCTGATGGGACAAGAGCTAGATTCCTTGGCCGACCTGGTACGAATACATCCCGTCCGGAGCGTGGTACGGTGCGCTAACGAACATACCAGATATCCTTCGGCGTCGCACCCGCATCAATCGGCTTCGCTGTCGGCTTCAGGACTTTCACTGACCAGATTTTGCTCAGCTTCTATGTCTTGTGCGGTCTGACTCGACTTGCGCGCTTCAACGTGACTGTCAGCATGTTACCCAAAGACGCAACCGGGAAGTCAAAGTACTTCGAAGGGACACCGATTCCATTTGCGTGTTTGACCTCTTCAGCCATCATGGTGACCTTTACCATGATGGACATGATACATGACAAGCTTCCCTTCGGAACCGCTCTGGCTGGAACAGCTCTGGAGTTTCACCCTGCCGTGGCCATCTTCATCATAAACGGGATCCTGATGACGAGCCGTACAATTCACGTTCCAAAGCCGTAAGCTGTGAAGGACGATAGAAAATGCAATCGGTAGTTGGAGGCTGCAGGCACGGAATGCGAAATAGACCCATAGAAGACACAACTCGATTTCGACCACGAAAAGGACAATTTGCACGACGCCAAGGGCTGGCTATTCGTACCAGGAGACTCGTTGTCTCTGGAATTCTATCAAGACGTTCTTGCTTCCTTGTCTCCCCAAGGATGATAGCCCTAGACCCGCGTCACGCGCAGACCTTTCTAGTTGCTATAATAGTGCTCGCATAAGTCTGTTCTTGCAATTCATGTGAACATCCCGGGGCGCTCCGGATGTCGCTAGAACGGACAGATTTCAGCCTCATGCCGGGCATGCAAGAAATCGACTTGGTACCGCGCTATTGCTTCAGCTTGAAGTAGCGACCGAGCGACCAATCGGCTACGTGTTTCAGGACCGTGCCCGCTGACACTACGATTGATTCGAGTAAGAACGATCAGTCTCCATTACGTTTAACCCTAAAGCAAATTAGTGATGCGGCCACGACGCGAACACCGTTAGCACGACGGATGAGACCTTGTCCCAAATGTAACATCCCTTCGCTGCCTTCTGATCTTCCTATCAGTGCCTTCGTACGTTATCCGTGCGCGATTTGGCTTATAACCACTGACCTGTGCGTCCACACTTCCCGCCAAATTCCGGGAATCATAACGACTTCCGATGCTTCAACCAATTGTTCTCGTTATCGCCCCTTCATTCCAGCTTGGTGATAACCATGCCGGTGCTCACACTTTCTCAAGGCCGCAGTTGCCTGATGTCATGCACGGAAGGGAAGGCACGACCAGAACTCTGCTTCACACCCATCTAAGGTAATAATAGCATCTCCTGTCCGTCGTTTATTGTTACTACTTCCCTCGTACTCTTACCCCATAGATATCCTTATAACCACGTCGCAATTCCCACACTATCTTTCGTGGCTCTGCGCGGGACATCCAGTTTTTGTTATCTCTAATTTGCTTCGCGCTTGGCTCAAACTTTGGAAAACTTTGACGTTTGGCTACCGGAACTTGAACTTGACTGTCCTCTGCTGCCGGGTGGTAGTGCTAACCCTGCGGAGTCACAATCACGAGCATACGACAAGCTCTGAACCAGAGAAGCTCTGCCCAAGGCGAGCTCTTCATTCGTCCGAAGCACACTTCCGCACGTGCTCAAGAAATGTGCTCGAAAGGCACCAGCTAGTACCAGCCCGTGTGAGGACCTGATGGCGCGCTTTTGCTCTTGAGAGCGCGAACTCTCACAGCACGCACATTCCCATATTTTCCTTATTCCCACTCGAGCTCGGCACCATTATCACTAAAAAAAGCAAACAACGGTAATTCTGGATAAGGGGCTTACAAGCTACAACAACGGCATTATCACGAAGGTCAGCAGACGACAAAGCCTTCAACAACGATATCACCAACAAGCAAAACGGCTTGCACAAGAACCACCAACGGAGACGTGATAACGAACAACGAAATGAAGGACAAAGACCCTGCTCGCCCTGGTGCACCTAAGCCGCTTGATATGACTGAAATGTCAAGGCCCTCTATGACGATCGGCACGTTTAGCTCTCCTATGACCCCTAGTACACCGACAAAACCTACCTTGGCACGACCAGGAGATCTGAACATGCTGACACCTCCCTCCTCACCACCACAAGAGGCAAGCCCCTCGAGTAACCTAAAGGTCGATTATGATTCACTCGAGACTCTCAGGTCCTCCATCGATGCCCTACGACCATTCACATATACCATTGACGGGATCATAGTGTGCCCGTTCGACGTCGACTTCGTCAAGGACCAGAATGACCGGAAGCAAATGTTTGGCTTTGGCGCCTGGAGTAACGTCTTCAAGGCCACATGTGCTGTCAAGACTCCTACCAGCCATGGTCTATTGACTCCACCAGTCCGCCGTATACCGACTCCACCTGTGCTTGTTGCTGTGAAGACTCCGGCTCGGAAGGACGCCACCTCTATCCTGAGACACGAAGCTCAAATATTATCCTCGCTACGTGAGCTAGATCTCAACGAAAATCATGTTGCAGCTTTCCATGGTATAGTTGACGACGAGTCCTCACTAGTGCTAGCGGCGCACCCCTTATCGCTGGAGGACCATGTCAGATCGTGCGCTCGCGCTGCAAAAACAACAATGACCACGGACAGCATGTCATCCCCAGTCATCGGCAGTGCAGCAATCTGGCTCGACCTTGCTGGCAAGCTCATTACAACGTTGGAGTGGATGCACGATGAGGCTTTAATTGTCCACGGTGACATCAAACCGGGAAATATCTTATTGAAACCAATCACAGGTGGATCCATTGACAACAGCATGTTTTCGTACCAACCACTATTCATCGACTTCTCATCCAGTCAGCGACTCGATAGCACAGCTATAACACCAAACACGCTGTCGGCTGTGACGAAGGAATACACAGCACCAGAACTGCTGACTGTGGCTGTTCTCAAGGACCCAAACTCGTGCGCCACTACAGCCTCAGATGTGTTTGCCTTGGCTGTAACGCTCCTTGTTGGAGCGACAGGCGATCCTATGGTGTATACAGGCTATTCAGCAATGCAGCGACAGATGTTAGCCACGCAAGGCTGGGGTGTCCTCAACAATGTTCGGTCACTTAGCCCACGCGTGCCGCGCCAGGGTATTGTCAGCAAGGTCTTGGAAAAGGCTGTTTTGAAGAAAGACATGGGACGGATAAGCACCAGTGCTTGGTTGAGTTTGGTTGATAACGCTAAGAAGGACATGGTAGGCCCCACAAAGTTGTGAGAGGAGCTGAGGTATGGATCATTGGCTTTTGGTAATGTATTGAGTCAGGCAATGGATGGGAATGTGTATGAACACCATGTACGAATATGCCCACCTGATGAATCTACCTGGTTCAGGACTTGTAGGTTTGACGCAGCGAAGGCGCACTGGTAACTTGCATGGGTCAATTATTGAGAAAGGGCATTCTTGTACAGCACGACTCGAGGGTTTTTGCAGAGCGGTATTCGATGGCTTGCTGGAGAGTTAAGTGATCCCTAATGTAAATTTGGATTCCCACAAGATGCCAGAGGCAACGTGACCTGCTTCTTTGAGCCTAGCCGCTGATTCAGTGATGCCTCGGCTGCCTCATCCTTCTCCACCTCAGACATCAGCTCAGAGCACATATACGATCGAGTATAACCTCTCGCGCTATACAGCTTTCCTGACTTCCAAGCCATCTACTCGAACAACTCACTCAACACCACAACCATGCCATTCCTCACCCGCGACGGCGTAAAGCTCTACTACGAAGTCCACGGCAACCCGCACAACCCCCCACTAATCCTCAGCCACGGCTACTCCGCCACCTCCGAAATGTGGAAAGGCCAAATCCCATCCTTCTCCCAACACCACCGCCTCATCACCTGGGACATGCGCGGCCACGGCCGCAGCGACTACCCGCCGTCCCAATCCGCCTACAGCGAAGCCCACACCGTCTCCGACATCGCCGCGATCCTGGACCACGTCGTGCCGGACCCGAACGCAAAAGTCATCGTCGGCGGCCTAAGTCTCGGCGGCTACATGTCGCTCGCGTTCTATCGCGTGCACCCGCACCGCGTCGCAAAACTGCTCATCATCGACACGGGCCCCGGCTTCAAGAAGGACGCGGCCCGCGACGACTGGAATGCGACCGCGCACGCGACGGCGGCGAACTTCGAGCGGAATGGGCTGGCGCCGCTGCAGAATGCGAGTGCGGAGCGCAGACTGGTCACGCACCGCGATGCGAGTGGGCTTGCGCTGGCGGCGAGGGGGATGTTGGCGCAGCGAAACGATGCCGTGATGCGCGTTTTGCCCGAGATTGAGGTTCCGAGTTTGATTGTCGTTGGGAGTGAGGATCGGCCGTTTCTGGGCGCGAGCGAGTATATGGCGAAGAAGATCCGGGGGGCGAAGAAGGTCATTATTGAGGGGGCGGGGCATGCGGCGAATATTGATCGGCCCGAGGCGTTCAATGAGGCTGTTTTGAAGTTTTTGGAGGAGAGTGAGGGTGGGAAAGCGAAGTTGTGAGGTTGGGTGTTTTCTCGGGCTGGAGCGTGGCAGTGGGGTTGTGCATGTTGGATAGGTTGGTCTAAATTGAAGGGGGTCACGGTTCTTGAAGTGTCTTTCTCCAAGCGCTGCTTCGGCCATCTCAGCTGTGGTGACCTAGTCCCCAGTACGCAGTTATGTCGCACCCAGTTGTCTTGCCTGCGAAGCACGGTCTCTACTTTGCTTCCAGTATGCAGCGATTTGCGCGCACAGTGCCTGCCTCCATCAACGCTAGCCGTAGAACAGTATCCGATCTCTACTAGAATCGCGACTACAGCAGTGTTCCCTTACGTTATGACCATACGGCCTGCCTTTTCTGTAGTCGGAGTACTAACGTGGCCGGGTGGCATGCACAGCTTTTGTGTACTGACGCACTCCTAGGAACCAGCAAAGAGGAAGCTCCAGCTTGTTGGATTGAGCTCCGGCCTGCTACTTCCACTGCCAACTGTTCAACAATAATTCCTCTATTCAAGGTACCGTTGTGCTTCCGAGGACGAGGTTATTGGCCGATTCGGTATTCGGCCTTGAACGTTCTACCTAGAAGACCTCAAGTGACCTTGATATCGTCGACATTCGCACGTTGACGGTTGATCTGCATCGAAGCAGACTACGATAACTGAGTGGAGGGGGGGTGGTATTGCGAGGGTATCGTCGGTCCAGTGCGCATTATTGGAGGTTATACGTGCTTCATGACGTTCTTACGGGGCAAGTGTCGTAACACGGACGACTTACAAGCTTGACTGGACGCACCCGTGGTGACGACGTTTCACTCGAACGCCCGAAGGTCTACAAAGCTAGTATCGTCTTCTAATGGAGATGTGGTAAGGGCAGCGGTCAAGGGGTAGTCAATGCATATGGTCTATCTTCACCATACCTGTATCGCACGATCGGTGGACGAACCGAGCAGGTTGAATGAAGCACGCTTCGTCGTGCATTACCTAGCAGTAGTTAGCCCAAACTTTGGAAGGACAAATTGGATGACTTATCTTCTTGAGCCAGAAGGCTCACCACGCCACAAGCGCTTCGACATTCTCCCTTTCATCTTGCCCAGCAGGATCGCACCGAATGCAAAGCCATGTCCGACCCCTCCACGCGGACACAAGCAGGTACCATCTCAATATATCTTGGAGGCAGGAACGATACCATCACTCAGAGAGTATCGCACTGAGCTCTATAGAGGGATAAAAAGCATGGTTCTGCCTGGTCTCGAGCAGTCGGTGCCACATGCTGATGCACATGGTCGCTGCAGTGAGGTTCTCCCAGCTGTGCTACAAGCCGAAGGTTTGGCACATAGCTTGTACACTCGGTGATCCGCTCTGTATCCTCCGTTCCGGTCTGATCGATGGTTAGCTGGTGTACAAGGCCAATACGAAAGAGACTTACTCCATTCATGTCGTATGCTGAGAGGTGAAGCAGCAAACTTGAGTGGTGTGTATCCTCTGTGGACAAGGCTTGGAAGAAGCATGTGGGTGGGAAAGCAGAGGAAGTTGAAGAGGCTATGCGGTCTAGTAGGCCGCAAGATCATCCTTTGTTTAGCAATTGGATGAGTGACATGCACTTCCTGGCGTATCGAACAAAGAAATTGGCAAGGCTGGAAGGAAAGCGTTGGAAAAAACGATGCCTGGTTGTCGATTGAGGCAAAGTGCAAGGCAACCAGGCCAGTCACTGATGCAACAAAGACGGCACTTACAAAGTGAACAGTCTCGTCTAACATTGTGAAGGTTCCCCATATTGGCTGCCTGTGATGATGCTCTAGACAAAGTAAGCAGGCCTCATCGGCCCTTCTCGCAAATGAACTTACCTGTTTGTTCTGTAGATCCTTGATCTCTTGATATTTGACCCTCAAGAAAGTTATCTTCCTCCTTGACTCACTGCTTCACTGTTCACAACCACTCTAAAGCGCCTCTTGCGTTTACTCTTTCCGTAGTGAATCTGAGATTTTAGGCAGGTGCCGATAGGCGTCAATCCTTGGCACAGGTGCTAATTCCAACAGCAAGAATGAACGACGAGCACCTGGGTGGCGCAGGAAATAACGATTCACAAGCCATGACCCATAGCATGACGGTTCCTTACCAATCCAGCTCCAATCCGGCAGCATTCGGTCCTACCCCAAACCCTGGCATGCAGTTACGCACAATCAATAATCGTCCACGAGGTCAAATGGTATTAGCACCGGTTCCTCGCAACGACACACAGACGAACTCCACCAATATGCAAAGCATGACATTGCCTGACAATAACGCACTGATCTCCTCGTCACTGCACGCTGCCGCCGTTCTCAATGTCAGGCAAATGTACGCAGCACAGTATATTGGTGAAGGGACCAAGTCCGACGAGGACATCATCAGTTTCTTGGAGAACGGGTACTTCCAAAACCGATCCTTGCAGGGCGTCGAGGTCTGTGTACACTACGCAGTCCTCACGAACAATCGTAGAGGCTATTCAAGCATCACTGCTCTTATCCCAGCCGAACAGTGCGATCACATCAACAAGCTGAAGCATTCCGCGCACCGCCAGTGGTCGAAGGTGTTCAATGATCTTGGTCAAATCGCTCCATCAGCAGGTGTGAAGGCCGAGCAACTCAGTGTTGAAGCAAGGGAGTCATTCAATGAGAACACATCCTTCTTTTATGACATGCAAGGTCCAAACCGATATAGTTGTTGGTTTACCAAAAATGCATACCATGGACGAGCCCAGAAGCTGCATGTTAGACTTACCTGCGAGATGGTATGAGGGCCTGTTGTCAGTAAGTAGCGCGAAGGAGTGGGCGGAATAGTCATGTTCTTGGTGAATAGAAGGTGTTGCGAATGACGCGACGAAGATGAACATCGAGCTTCAACTTGGCAAGCAGATGGAAAAGCTGAGCTGGGCACGAATGGGCGCTGTGGTTGGTTCCAGATCCGTTGCGGTGTGGTATTTCTGAGCTTGACGATGAAGGAAGAATAAAGCAAAACTCAAAGATCACCACTCAGTCCTTGGTCATCGTGCACCTGCCCATGAGGCCGTAGTAGATGTGATCTGAGTGCTGAGAGATCGTGGGTCAATACACCATTAGAACATGTCAGAGGCTTGCTGGAGGTCAGAAGACGATGTGTCTGTCGTTCTCGATCTAGGGAAAGTTTACCGAAGCATTGATTCAGATTCGTGACTGCGAATGCGCTAAGCAACCAACATTGAGCTGCCTCGGTGCTTTCTCGATATCAGTGCTCGTTGAAACCAGTCAATGATACTTCCCCTGTGGTAGCCGGGAATGCATCGAGGCTAGAGTCGAATGGTGAAGGGTGCGGATGCTAGTGCAACCGGCCTTCCAAGTACTCGAAGTCGTGTTTCGCGAGATGAAGGTCGTTGGCAGGAAGCTGTGATTCACAAGTCGAAGCGAAGGTGGTCGACGACACGAAAGGGAGTCCAAAGGGTTATACCTCTGAGCTTGAGGAGTTCCCCAAGCCAATCTAGGACATAGCCTCGTGATACCCACCTACAGGCGAACCATTCTTAGCTTAAGACGTCCAAGGCTCCAGCGTGTGGTCCAGGCTCGCTACTCATACTCTCTTGAGAATATAGCATACTTGCTCCTTGACCTGATCTTCGAGCCATATCTGAACAGAATCCATGGCACAGGCATCAACACCACAGTCACAAAGCCTAAGAGACTCGTTGCCCAAGCCACACCCAGAGCACGGTACATCTGCCTTGCGAACAATGGAAATATGGCACCGAAGGTATACCGCAGTATTCCGTTCGCGGCCATAGCCGAGGCGCCCATCATGGGCCCATAGCTATCCAATTGGTACATCACGGCCGTGAAGAACACAAGAAGATTGCCGGCGCCAAAGAAGACCGTAGCAATGACAGGGACGACCCAGTGAATCGTTGACTTGGCTGTCCATGCGAACCAGAAGAGGCCAATGGGCAATAACACGCTGCCAAGGATGGCTGGCAGGACACGATATTCTGGTGCCAGCAATAGACGTCTTGGATCTTTGCCTTTCACCGTGATCTCCTTGCGCGCTCGTGGTTGATAATAAGTCTTGTCGCTGATGATGAATATGACTGCAGCGAGGAGGACGCCGACTCCGATGCCAAGGAAGACAAGGCCCGACTCACCTTGCGTGAAGTGGTAGACCTGGACTTTCGGGTATGGCGATTCGAAGATGACCGGGAATGCTGCGAAAAAACAAAATAGTACCCCGAAGTTGAATGCCGTGTAGATTGCTAGAAAGGCGACGATGGGTTCTGTGAGAAGCATGACCATGGGTCGTGCGATGGTGACTGTAAGGACAAACATCGTTTTCTGTGCTGCTGTCATGCTCGCCATAGGATCTGGAGGAGGCGGCAGGTTGAGCCGCTTGGCCCGTCGGGCTAGGATAATCTTCTTATATGTCTCCTTTTGGAAGACTCCTAGGATGACCGCCACAAGACCGATCATGAGGACTATGTACTGTGTCCAGCGCCAGGATTGGAACTGTGCTAGGTACGAGCCCGCGATCGGGCCCAGAGCGGGACCTGCGAAAGGTGCCAACAGAAAGATTGAAGCGGCAGCAGCCCGCGTAAGAGGCGGATAGAGGTCGCTGTTCGTGCCTGCCCCAACTGCAAGGCCGCTTGATCCAATCGTGCCTGCTAACAAGCGACAGATCGTGAGTGTAGCATAGCTCTTCGCTAGGCCTGCACCAAGTGTGAACAGAAGAGAGACAGGAAATAGTGTTATGTAGACTATTTTCCTGCCGTAAGTCTCGCTAATGGGTGCTGATATTGCTGGTCCAAGTGCAAGGCCGAGGACATATAGCGTGAGCGGCAATGTCGCTGCCGTCGGACTCACGTTGAAGTTCTGGATAACGCCTGGTATGGCGGGCGTGTAAACTGAGGAACCGAAGGTGCTGAGATGTTGTTAGCAACGGCCGGAGGACCGACGAAACCCGACGTACACCACAAAACATTGTATCCCAACGTAGGCAATATGAAAGGCTTTCTTTCCAGCCGACCAATTTTCTGGGTTCTCCGGATCATTCGGACCTGTCCAATCGAGGACTGTCACAAGCCCTCCAGCTGCTGGGGTAGTGTCGGCTACTGTCGACTTGTCCGTCGTCATCTTTTCCAGGTCGTCTTCCGTCCCGGGGTCCTGTATGCAGCGGTAGTGATTTGATTGAGCTATTCGATGATAAGATATCGCGCCGCTAAATTCAGAAGACGGGATTACTGCTCGACTGGTCATGCTTCGTCTCTTCTCTGGACGATCAAATAGCTGCACGAAGTCGGCGAGATCAACAAGATCTATTGTCAGCTTGCTCTAGAAATGGCTGAGCCATAACGAGTATTGCGCGCTTTTGTACCATATCACCATTCATACAATTATCACTGAGAAGCAGCTATAACGTGAAATAATGTGAAGCAGCAACATAAGCTTGCAGTCGATATAAAGCAGCAAGAAGCCGAGCATGCAGACCTAAGAATTAGCTTGAAAGCTTGCACATTCAACTCCCTAGTTCAATAGCCAAAACCATCGGTCTCGCGCGTTCAGACGCCGGAATTGATTGTGCCCATATGCCTCCTGGGCTCAGTGTGGCTGAAGTTGGCTTAGGCTAGCCCCTCAGGCATTTTGTCGAGAATATGCTGCATGAACTCATCTTTGTCAGAAGCTCTTATGATTGGCTGCTCCGTATAGCAGCGAGCCGAGGGTGGAACAGAGCCTGTTGTCAACTAGATGCGGAGGAGGCTGGAAGAACGAGCAGCGCATTATTGATCAGCTACCGAGGCACGTCATGTTTGTAGGTCGCACGGAGAACCATCGTCGTCGAATTAAGGAGGAAAAAGACGACATCAGGTTATTATGCGAAGCAAGAACATGAGGAAAGTGTTCAAGATTGTCAAGCGCGAAAGCGATCAAGAAAACGCGCTTAAGCCTCAAATTAGTCACGTGATAGGTTCTTTTAGCTAGTGCTTCCCAACTTACTAAGTCCTAGCATTGCGATCCCTATGGTTGATCAAGGAATCGGAGTGCTCCCGCATCATACATCCTATACCGCAACATGATTGATGGACGGCACAGAGGTCGAAAATGAAATCTGAATGCAGCAAGAATGTCCGTTCCCTCACTGCGTGGACTACGACGGCTTTTCACCGGCTTGGAGTGTAACTCGCGAGCTACCTCACGGATGCTGAGTACTCAATCGGTCTACGATACTGCACCCGGAGCCGCAGAACGGAGAGTAGCTGTCCTCTATCAAGCTATCGAGCCGCCTGTCATCAACGGCGTAAGTAAGCCGAAAAAGCCAGGAGGCTACCGCGACTCAGGGGCAGACATAGCCTATGTGCTACAGAAGGCACGCACGTCGATTGTGACACCAGCTGAGAATCCTAATTCCAACCATGAAGACGGTTGGTGCTTTCCAGATACAGAGACTGGAATTCTTGAGGCCGTATCTCGGGGCGCCACTCATCTCTGGGCAAACACAATCCTGTTTGCTTCGCACCCGTTGCAAACTTCTAGCGAACTATCCCAGTACGCGGCTACGCTCCGGGTCGTAGGTCAACCACCTCAGCTTGTCGAGCACTACGATGACAAGAACTTCGTGAACGATCTTCTGCGCAAGGACGGTTCGTTTCACTTGCCAAGATCGCGTCTAGTCCACACGATCGAAGACGCAATTTTTAATAGGCTGAGACTTCCCATCGTCGCGAAACCTATCCGTGGCAGAGGCAGTCATGGAGTCAGGTTATGCCACGACGTCAAAACTTTAGCGAAAGTGGTAGATTATCTGCTTGAAGAGTCATCGCCAGTTATGCTCGAAGAATATCTCGAGGGTGAAGAGGGGACAGTAACGGTAATGCCACCGTCAAGCACGAACCCCGAATACTCGGCCTTGCCGATCGTCGTCCGCTTCAACCACGAAGATGGTATTGCACCGTACAATGGTGTAGTCGCAGTCACCCGGAACTCAAGGGTCCCGTCGGAGCAGGAGCGGGAGTCGACACCAGCATACGAGGAGATCGAGAAAGCTTGTGAGCGTGTCGCAGCCAAGCTAGAAGTGACAGCTCCAATCCGCATTGATGTCAGACAGTTCTCGGAAGACAAGACATCGAAATTTGCCATGTTCGATGCGAACTTCAAGCCCAACATGACCGGTCCAGGTAGGCCTGGACGCGAGAAACAAGCGAGCTTGACGGCTCTGGCGGCCGCGGCTGTCGGTTGGGACTACCCGCGACTGCTCCAGGAGATCTTGAACTCCGCGCACACTCTACAGCAGCTGAGATCCAAGAGCATCACGTAGTTTCGCGTCGGCGTAGAGGCAATGACGCTGACCTTTCCGTTCCCAAACTGTCCTGCTCACATGAGCCCCTTCTGCTCCTTCTCCCTTAACAGATCCGCCATCGCCTGGACATTCCCATCCCCACCCCCAGTCTTAAAGCCCGGCATCAGCGCAAGCCACCGATAAACATGTTCCCTACTCTCCCCCGGAATCGTCCCCACCGTCCCAAGAACCTCCTCCATCGCACCAACCACATTCTCCGCCGTAGCCCTCAACAACTCCTCGCCCGCTCTCACCGCAGCCGGCCCACCCCCCATCGCAAACGTCGTGACGTTCTCCGCCTCCGCATCCCTCACATTCCTCTGCTCCAGCGCCCGCGCAAGCCCCATCTTATAGCCCATCATCGCATCGACCACCACGCGCTTAGTACGCGGCCAGAAGCTGCTCATTAGATTCCAGGGATCCCCGGCGCCTCCCTCCTGATCTCCTGCTTTGCGGAAATCGGTGCGCAGGATCACGGTGGGGATGTCGGCGAACTTGGCGATCATGTATTCTACCACCGTGCCTGAGTCGAGCTCGGCGCCATCATAGGTGAAGAGTGCTAGGTCGCACGCCAGGAGAGAGCGGATATCTTGGTCGCGGATTGAGTGTGGTGATGTGTCTCTTTGTTCTAGGTCTTGGGGGACGACCGGGATGAATTTGCCGGAGGAAATGGTGTTGATGGCGCCTGCTAGCAGGGTGTTTGTGTGTAGATCTGCGAGACTGAAGAGTGGGCCGGCGTGATAGTATGTGTAGCGATGTGTTTTCACAGTAGACTGTGATTGTGCGGTCTGGTCCATGTCTACATATGGCTGGAGGGAAAGCCACAGTTTGTCTGTGAGGGATCGAGTACGAGAGGGTTAAGAGAGTGATCCAATCGCCAGCGTCATGTACTCATTCCGAATAGATTGCAGTAGGGACTTACCTCCTCACTTTGAGCACAAGAAGCTCTGCTACTAGTGGAATGTCAGGTGTACCTTTTTCTCTCCAGGTTTACTGGAATGCCTCTTAACTTCGGAGGTATTGAGGAACGATAGCCGGAAGCCGTCGGTGTCCGGTGCTGAGCACATCTCCGAGGTGGCAGATCAATATGAACAATGGTAGGAATCGCCAGGTCGAGCATTGTGTAACAGCGTCTACGAGCACGAATCTCTAGGAGGACGGTCTAAGAACTTGAGGCCGTCGATGCCGCTACACTACTCATTGTTTCAGTTGTTCCCGTGGAGAAGAAAGTTGTTGGTTGGTCTGCATCAAAGCTCGTTTTGATTCACAAGCCAAACCGATGATATTGATAACCTTACAGTTGATAGCTAGTCCACTTATCTTACTCACTCGCAGCGCCTCGTGATATGTACATATATGCCAATCGTTGTTTTTTCAAACCACCAGAGCACCACAGCCCCTTTCAAGTATTCGCTTGCGTTGTTGTCTATATCTATGCCGGTTTTCGTATACTCGATCGTAATCATAAGTCGTGCCTTGCATGTCGAACTCCAGATACGCTTGAATTGTGCCCTCCTCCCTGGGATCCCTCATACTCCTCTCTCATCCAATTTGATGTCCGTTGAACTAAGCAATTGGAAACGCGTCACTCTCCTAACCGAACCCTGACCGGCCGTACTACTGCCTTTGTTGCGTATATTGATTCGTGCCATCGGGTCCAGTATTCATATACTCCATAGACAGCACATGCCTAATCTGCTGCATGTTGTTCACACCACCTCCGCCACCATCATCTAGCTGGCTGCTCATCATATGGTCATCCGGTACTGGGTGCGACATCATGTGCGGCCCTTGTATTGGCGATATGTACTGACTGCTTGGCTGTGAATATGTCGGACTCTGGTGCTGAGAGTACACTCTTGGGTCGTGATTATTGAGTGATTGCATTTGGCTCGGATCTGCAAATTGTCCATTAGGCCCAGGATCGGAGCGTATCTCATGCTGTTGCTGGAGCTGCGTGCGCGGACCAGGATCGCCGAAATGCTGCATGCCGTGGTGAGGTGGAGGTGGCATCTGAAACGCATCTGGCTGATCGAATTGACCTGCATCCATTTGTGCCTGTATCTGCTCCATGATTTGGGGATCGATAGCCATGTCATCGTAGTTCATCATGTCGGAGTCTGCCGTGACGAGTTGATGATGTGACAAATCACCATCTTGATGGATGCCCATTTGTTGTTGTATGGCCCTGTAATCATCGGCGGAGATATGCTCGTCCAGGGGATCGTCCATGTGATCTGGTTTGAAGTCATCATCTGGTAAAGGTTCGTGAGGTATGTTGATTGACATTCTATCTGATTGCATATTCGTAGAAAGATGATCAGGCATGTTTTGGCGAGGTATGTGGTGCATCTGATCGGGGATATTGTCTGTCTGCGGAGGGACGTGATCTATTTGTTGTATTGAGTGGCCATTTGCGATGCTGTCGATATCCTCATGCTGTGGTTGGACGTGGTGTGCTGGCTGCTCTTGCTCCGGTTCGGCAGGTCGTTCTTCTTGTTTGATAGGTGTGGTCGGCAAGGGTGGTAGATCGGTGGGAGCGGTCTGACCCTCAATGGTTTTGGTTCTGGCCCTGGTACCATCACCACGAAGGACAGGAGGTTTGTTCGTATCCTTGCACTCTGGGCAATTTTTGATGACGTGGCTGACAGTCTCTTTGATTCGTACCCAGTGATACTTGGTCGCTATCACCGCTGTCGTCTTGTTGATGCCGCCATGCGCCGTGAGGTGGATTTGTTTGGCAATGTCGTATTGTGCTTGTGGGTCAGAGATGACTTCTTTATCTTTCAACATCAATTTTTCCGGAACGCCTTCATGAGCAGAAATGAGTTTATAGTGCGTGGCGGCACTCCTTAGTCGGCTCTTCTCAGATCTATCAGCACCCTGAGGATAGAGCGAATGGCGCAAGTAGTACCGTATCTTGTCGAAGCGTTCTTCGTTGCCCACATTTCCTTCCTCGGCCTTCAGGTCTCGACCATAAATGATGGCATCGACAGGCTCCGGGAACGATTTCAAGTTCCCGCACGCCGGTACTCGTCCGATCCTCTTGAAGCCGAGTGAATCCCAAATCTTGGTTGAGGCGGTGTTGGTTTCGTAGACGAGGTTGAAGACAGAGTAAGTGTAATTCTGCCTCGGGTCAACTACACAGATAGAGACTCACCGGAGAAAGAGCTTACCAGTTGGGGAGCCCAGTCCAGATAACATTGTCCCATCGACTTACCGACACCTTTGTTTCGTGCAGCAGGGGTTACAAGAAAGCCACCGTTACACACATGACTACTCCGTCCGGGATAGTTCGGCTTGATGTAAAAGCTACCCAAACACAACTTATTCCAGTCGGCACCGTTGCGCTCCATCTCAGTCGCTGCCTCAATGCCCCCGATGTCTCCCAGTACCATTACGGCGCCAAAATTGCCGAACCAATATGGCCCGAAGACATCGAGCGGCAGCGTGTTCATCATCGGATAAGTGTTCCCATCCTCAATTTCCTTGTTGAAGCATTCAGACAAGTATGCCAACAGTCTTGGAGGCACGGCATCAGGAGAAAAGAATGGTATCAATGTCGCGATAGTCACACGATCGCGCAATGTCACCGGCCTCGGAAAGATCGACGAAGGGATCTGCGGATTTGACGGTGTCGGGTACGGACCTTGACCACTTGTTCTGTATATTGTAGGCGAGGTCGGGTCTTCGAGAAGAGCTGGCATCGTGTCGTGAAGGTTTGACGGTACCTGCGTATGACCTTATCGAGACCCGACGCTGATGTTTTGAGTATGGCCGTAGAATAGAGTACAGGTAAGAGAAAGAAGCAAGAAAGTGAAGAGAGAGGCCGAGATCGACTTTAGGTGCTGTGGCTAAGCCTTCAATGCTTGGCATGAGGCTGGCCGCTTCATTTATCCGGCTTCCTTTAATGCATAATGACCCCAGCTAACGTGGCGAAGACCGCATTATAATTGCGAGACTGCAGCGCTTCGGGTATTACTGAAAGACTGTGGCAGATTACTACCACTGTTGAGTCTCGCAGTCACTAGGATCATCATCAATGCAGCTGGGATCGTGACCTTAGCGGCGGTCAATCGATAAGAAAGCCGATCTAATAATGGATGTGGCTGGGGACGTTAAAGAGGTGTACGGACACTGGGCAGACCTCTGAGCCTCGTCTCCCACCACCTGAGTATCATGAAGGCTAGGGGTTATCAGTCTACACAAGCTAAAGATAAATGCCAAAAGAGGTGTTCACGTAAGCAGTAGAACGACTGAGTACAATGTGATTTGCTAGTAACGATCTTAAGTCTTTCTATCGAGCAGCATCTTCTAAACTCTGTTCACACACCGTGTTAAAGCAGTTCAAGAAGCGAGCAATGTCTGAGGGTACGCTGATGGACTTTATAGCTTGATGTGAGAAGAGTCGAAAGGTGGTCAAAAGCTGTATTCGAGGTTCTAGAGGTCGACATAAGTGATATTCATGTTTCTGTAACTAAAACGGAGCAGCTATCCGCTCTACTCTCAGCTGCATACAAAGAGTGCTATACAGGACGACAGTGTTCTACCTGCCTGCCGCAATCATTCATCTAATAAATCATGTTGGTAAATTACTTATTGTGGCCTTGTTCAGGATATCTTCCTCGTAATCCAGCGTCCCAAAAGCCCGCATGCCATACAAATAGACTGCTTTTTGCGCTCCTCCGTAGACTTCTTTTTTTGACACGCCTCCATTTCTCCACAGCGACACACTCTGTTCAATGCCGAACCCACCTTCCTGCATTGAAGGCAGGGCGGACTAGTGGTGTCAGTTGTGCTTGTCATCTCAAAGCAAAACTCTTGTTGGCCGCGGAGCAGCTGCTGAAAGACGTTGCTTCGCAGAGCTCCTTTTTGTGCACAGCTCGTTTAGCAACGTGAATGATGATATCGATCAAGCAACGGTCTATCGTTGCCGTCAAGTCGTAGGTGTCATGCACGATTCGCGCGAAAGCTTCAGTATGATGATAGGCGCCCAGTCCATAAGCAACCCTCAGCAGCTCCTGATGTGCAGCAGCTTCGGTGGCCAGGCTTGATACTTGTTACCCAGATGATATAGTTGGACAGCCAGCCGTGCTTCTTTTGTTCGGCCGAGGTCAGAAAACTTCCTTCTGTACTTGTCGTCAACCGACTCGAACGGTGCGAACCAGGCATCCGTCTCGCATCCAGTTCGGATGGCGTATGTGTCAGTGTAGAAGCACCCAAGCATCCTGAGAGTTAGGCACGCATCGTCCTTAGGCAGTACGACCCTGTTTTCGTGGCTCTCCTTGAAGTCGCTGTTACATAGTGCCTTGAACTATTTCGAGGCGCAAGCTAGAATGACTCTGTGAACCTGAAGATATGGCCTTCGCACTCGATTTCAAAGTTGGAGTATTGACCGGAGTGTAACGTCTGAATGCAGTTGAAGACTTGAAAAGCCATAGTCGATGGTGGGGTGGGGTGGTACAAGCGAGCTGTGGACGCTCGAATTTGTCGTTCTGATCATGAACCTCTAAAGAAGTGGTTGTAGAGTATGTCTTGCCCTGCCCTTAAGTGGCAATGCAGTCGGAGCTTGCGATTGTACTCTGGAATGCACTCTCATCATCTGTCTAGTAGTGCCGATTTCGCAAGGCCGAGATAATGGCTACTGCATGCCGTTACAACGCACACAGACTGCGATGTGAAGGCGTGCACGACTTGTCTGTCACAGTCAACCAGGTGGCTGAGTGCGCGTGCATAGGATACAACACAATAGTGCCAACAAAGTTCTTGCTCCCTAAGGTCCAGTCGATCTCAGAACTCTGCCGCTGTATGCATCATTCGCCAGGCATGTGATCTGTCCACTCTACCGTGTCGGCCCAACCTATGAACGCCACTCGCTGGTGCAAACACGATAGCTGATTGTACTGCTGATTTGAATATTTTTATGCACCTTCAGAACCGAATTCATCAGTCCACGACTGGTTCCTCGCTAGATCTTCGCCGCTGACTGTCGGTCTCGAAGCCTTGACGGCTCGAATGAAGTCTTTCACCGTCAGGGGTGGTTCGAGTAGCTTATCTCCATCGATATCCACCCACGTCATCTCCATAGCGCCTTCAGCACCAGGGGAGCAGGGTGTAAGCTTTTCTTCGCCATCGACCATAACCTGAGACCATGTTAGCTTAACTGCAGCGATACGGGAATGAGCTTCACGACATACCTTCCTGTAATGGCTTGCCATCTGTATTTTGCGTACAGGCTGCATCAGGGCATCTTGTACAGCGATGGAGATGTCACTGCCCGAGTAACCTTCGGTAATTTCTCCCAGCTGCTTAAAGTCGGCCGGTGTCATCTCGCACTTGGTGTCACCAACAGCAAGCTCGAACATGCGCATACGTGCTGGCTTGTCTGGTAATGAAATGTGTACACGTCTCTGGAATCTTCGTCGAATGGCCGCATCGAGCTGCCACGGAATATTCGTCGCGCCAAGGATCAAAACACCTTTCGAATCCTTGCCAACACCATCCATCTGCACCAGTAGTTCGGTTTTTATACGCCGTGAAGCTTCAGACTCGCCTTCTCCTCTTGGACCACAAAGGGCATCAACTTCGTCGATGAATATGATTGCCGGCTTGTTCTCTCGTGCCATGTTGAAAAGCTGTTTCACGAGTCTTTCTGACTCACCCATCCACTTGCTCACAAGATCGGAACTTGAGACTGAGAAGAATGTGCTGTTTGCCTCTGTCGCGACGGCCTTTGCCAGGTACGATTTACCGGTACCTGGAGGCCCGTAGAGTAATATGCCCTTCCACGGCTGTCTCTTTCCTTGGAACAGATGAGGGAACTTGATAGGTAGAATGACAGCTTCTTTCAGCGCCTCCTTCGCTCCCTCAAGACCAGCCACATCCTCCCACTTGATATTCGGCTTATCCGTCAATATGGCACCCTGCAGCGCGCCTCTGAGCTTCTTCGCGTCAGCGTCTTCCTCTCCGTCTTCTTTGCCAGCTCCTGCTCCATTACTAGCTTTGCCATTAGCACCCATCGCAGCAGGTTTCTTCTTGTCTGTGTCATTCTGTATGTGCGTCTTTAGCTTCTCTGCGCGCTCCATGTATTCGCCAGTCTTGGCCCTTATCATCTCCTTCGATTTTGCATTTTTCTCCCACTTCAGAGCTAGCATAAACAATTCCAGAGCGGCATAATATTGCTGGTAAGCTGGTTCGTAGTTGCCCGCTGTGTCGAGGTCGATCGCCTTCTTCACGGTGTCAATGGCGCGACCCAGGAAGTCAGTATTTGACATTTTGACTTTGGTTGCCCGACAAGGGCGAGATTGATCGTCCCTGATGGAAGCTTCGTAATAAGCGATGTATTGCAGGTACCCTTAATGGCTGACTGTATGATATGGAATCTGTTCTCGCAGTAGCGCCCAGGTAAAGGCAAGGCGAAGTGTGCTTCGCTCGTATGTGCTCACCGTAGACAATTCTCGTAAAACAATAAATGCTTCTATGGAGGCGGATTGTGTGGATTTAGTAAGATGTTGTTGTGCTGCAAGTATAACTGAAGAGTACGTCAGGAATGATACGGCGACAGCGGCATCAACAGATCGTCGGAGGCGCAACCGACCGCGGGGCCAGACCTCGTAAAGTCGTCTGCGAACGCGTATCACCAGGCACCACCAAAAATCCAGGCCAACCGTCAATAATTCTTGCAACGTTCTCAATACCGGTGCGATTATGGAGCAGGATCAGAAAAAGCTGCAAGAGCTGTCCGAGGCTCTGCAGAAGTTTCAGGATGGTAAATTTGGCCTCGATTCCGAGTCTGCGTATATTGACGAGGAGTTGCAGATATGCAAAGTGCGGTTGAAGCACGCCAGAGACTGGAGTCGCAGCAAGCAGAGAACAGAGCCGTGCAGAAGGAATTCAAGAGTCTGGCTGACGATGCCGATATCTATCGACTCGTGGGACCTGTGCTTTTGAAGCAGGATAAATCCGAGGCAAACAGCACTGTCGATGGCAGACTTGACTTCATTGGAAAGGAGATCACAAGGACAGAGACCAGGATCCAGGACATACAGCAGGGTAGCGAGAAGAAGAGAATGGATTTGATGCAATTACAGCAGAAGATGCAGGTCGCTGCCCAGGGACAAGCAAATGGATGAGATCGATATCCTCGGGAGCACCTACCAAAAGAATGGACAATTTGCGATACCCGAAGTTATGAGGAACTACCACTCAAGATGGCGGCGGGATCACATGAGAGGCAAGAACGCAAGACTTCAAATGCGACAGACTCGAAAACGCTGCCAGTATTTTGGGGAGGTCACCAGGTAGAACAGAGCAGACTTCAGCAATCACTTCGAGCAGCGCCAGCGACACCATTTAGTCCGCGATCTTGGGCGACTAAAAACAGCGAAGCGAATCACAAGGGAGTGCGTCCGGGTTGGAAAAAAGTGTTGTAGAGCAATGTGCTATTCGGCCAACTCATAACGATACCGTCACGCACATCTACAGGTTCCATCAGAATCACTTTTCGACCTCCTCTGCCTTCCGTCTATTCATGACTCATCAGCTTATACTTCATTAATGCGCCACTCCAGAATAGACATGTGCGCGACAAAACCGCACGTCCGGCGTCACCGCAGCAAGGGCTCAATCGAACTTACTTCTTTCTGCGAAACTCGATGTCAGCGTATTTCGTCTCCGGGGGCACGCCAGTACTCACATCAGTAGACTTGTCCCGGTCATGTCGCCTGCTTGATCGAGGCCCATGGCGGCCAAGCATGTCGGCGCCACGTCTCCAAGCACACCATCTGTCTTCTTCAAGCTCCAGTTGTCGGGGACATTGGCCATGATCAATGGGACAAGATTAGTTGTGTGCGACGTCTTGGGCTTGCCCTCCTCGTTCTTCATCTCTTCAGCATTTCCGTGATCAGATGTGATGAACAGAGCATAGCCCTCCTTCTTGCAGGTTTCGTATACGGTCTTGATGGCCTTGTCTGTTGCTTCGACGCCCTTGATGGCAGCTTCATACACACCCCTGCCATGTGTTAGCTACAAGTTAGATTGAGAAACAGAAGAGGAGTTGCCATTTCCCCAAGACGGGGAAAAAGTGGGTCTCCCGCTCGGCCCGGG
>Ga0210040_10000167_pt1 | contig 121407 bp, 91 predicted proteins | sample CryGeyCG12114_NA_FD_185462 | JGI IMG/M metagenome (GOLD analysis project Ga0210040, IMG submission 185462) | Groundwater microbial communities from aquifer - Crystal Geyser CG19_WC_8/21/14_NA (SPAdes) (version 2) | ecosystem: Environmental > Aquatic > Deep subsurface > Groundwater | place...
GATGAGGCGGACGATGGATTGGTTGTATTCGCCTGAGTGGCTCGCCGATGATGAAAAAGTGGGCAGGTCGTTAAGGCGGATGTACAGGTTGTTGAGCGAGGAGGATCGAGCTGTGATGGAGGAGCCAAAGATGGAAGGTGAGGTGCTGGCGGTGTTACGTGCTGCGTTTGCGCAGGGGAGCCAGGGAACGATTGGGGATAGTTTGATCTACTATGGGCCTTGGGATTTTGAGTTGGGCGATGTGAAGAGGAAGGTGCTGCTTATCTTTGGGGACAAGGATAATCGGACGCCGTTGGCGTTTGGGCGGTATTATAAGGAGCAGTTGCCGGATGCTGAGCTTGTGGAACTTGAGGATTGTAGTCACTTCACAATTGGGAAGTATGTTGATGAGATAATGGCTAGGGTTGTTGGCAAGGAGCCACTGCCCAAGAAAGAGAAGATTCCAGAGGCAGCGGAGGAAGGGGTAGTCACTTCGACAGTGGCGTGAGGAGTAGGTGCGCATCAAGACTTTGCATCAACAACTGTACATCAGTCAACACGTTACGAGATTGGCGTTCGGGCAAGGCGCTCAAAATCTCGGCTCTTCCATTTACCGATGTCAAGCTTTAGACTGTCCACCTCCACGACCATGCTTCTCTCTGATGTACCAATCAAAATTCCGCATGTTACTTGGATCAAATTCAAACTCCTGCTCGTGCCTTTCCCCAGCCGGCCACCTGAACCGGCCCGCCCCTTGCAGACCCTTGACCAGGAACCAAAAGTCAACCGGGAAAGAACTTTGCCCTTCACCACCTTCTCTCGACTGATCTCTCAACTCCTTCGGCGCTGACTTCGGTGCATCAAGGATTTTCTTCTGGTCCTGAAAACTGTAATTCTGTACATCGACTTTCTTGCCCGTATGCTTCTCTAGAAGCTTGGCAATCTTCGAGTGAGAGATGCTGTCGCTCACAACGTTGAGCCGACGGTTCCGGGACTTCTCTGGGTAGCACAGTGTTGCGACAAGGAATTCAGCAAAGTCGTCTAGATGAGTGAAATCTGCTGTTGTGTCGGCGTCACCAATTACATGGATGGTATACTTGTCGTCGGGAAGGGAATCTGGCGGTTGTGTCCAGGGACACCAGATAGGTTCGCGATCTTGGTTGTAGTAGTCGCCGCAGCCGATTAGAGTGTAAGACATCTTGCCTTCGAAGATGGCGGGGTGCATGACGATCGACTCATTGGCGTTTGACTTCATGTTCCACATCTGACGGCTTGGTCAATTTTCTCCTACACGGACGCGAAGCACAAGACTTACCGGGTGTACCCAACCACTACCATCCGCCTGCGTGTACACGTGATGCATACCGTACTCACTAGGGTAGATCCTTTTCACTCCGGCGTCCAACCCGGCATCCTGGATAAGTCTCTGAGACTCAAGAGCTTTGCCGTTCAAGGCACTGACAATGACATCAACCCCCTTCAAATGCCCGGCCATCTCTGATTGTGAGGACGACATCAAGTCCACAGTCTTGACATCAATACTCGTCTCCTTGTTGGCATTTGACATGTCGACATGATCCTTTGGCGATGGGGTGTCTGGGGGGATGAAAGCAAGTATCTGGAACGATTGTTGCTTGCAATTCACCAGAGCTTGTAGGATTGAGGTCCCGATCTGTCCATTTGCTCCGAAGAGGGCAACTGTATGGAATTCGGCCGCCATTTTTCTGCGTTGATGATGCTACAATGTGTGTCGGAGAGGGTATGTTCGTTCTGAAACTGTTCTTCTGGGGGACGTGGGGACCTTATTCTACATGAAACCATTCACGACGAAAGCTTTTGCAATCGTGTTAGAGGCATAGTAGATGGCAAACTTGAGTACTTCCTGGGCTTCCGGTTACTAGGCATCATGTAGAATGCATTGCATGGTAGCAGTCCCATGAGAAGACAATTTCGTCATGTGGACATGATTGAACCTGTCCACTGAAGCAAGGTGTAGGCGGAAATGTACTCCGTAGCGTCTGATCAACGTCCCTGAAGAAGTCGGTACTTGCAAATATTGATTGTTGGCTCCGGAGGGAGCGCAAGAGCATTCCTAGAGCGCTCATGGCTGCTTGATGAATGTGCACGAAATATGACGACGTTTGGAAAGCCACTGAAGAGACACGACGTGTCCCGATCGACTGGAATCGCCAAGCATTACAGTCAGGCGAGCTCGATGTCGACGCTGATTAGCTAAGCAAGCAGCTTTTTAGAGGGCATTTAAGGGTTGGCTCGGAAAATGCTGTGAGACGAGCTGAGCTTCACATCAATGATGAGCCTCGAAGCATGCAGGTAAATATTCTAATCCACCGCTCAATACCTAGTGGATACACACGACCCCAACGCCATCGCTAATTCAGGATCAGCTCATAGAGTATCGTCAAAACTACGGATGTTTGTGACGAGCTCAGCCCATCAATCCGCCAAGCACAACTTTCTGCACACCAGCCAGCTCCTGCTTAGCCTTTTCGCGGCTGGCCAACTCGAAGTCTTTGATGATTCCACCAACCATGACTTTCCTAATCTTCGCATCGGTCTTGGAAAACAATTCTGCCACGGTAGCATTACATACATTTGGGCCATTGATCATCTGCAATAGTCGTTGGTAGGTGTCGATGAGGACATCACACAACGTGGCAAAGACAGTGTAGAAGTCTGGCGCGAAAGGTAGAGGTGGGGTTAGCAGGTGAGTATATGGTGCCTCGTGTGGTAGTAAGGACGAGTTCGGGGCATCTTGTGGACCTGGTGGGGGGAAGGTGGCAGTGGCAGAGAAGTGCTGAGTGTTCGTTGGTAGTCCACCATTGCTACTACTAAAGCTGGTGTTTACCGGGTTGACGGTAGTTGTGGCTGAAGAAAATGAGGTCCCTACTGTTGAAGCGGTATCTATCGAAGGATGCGCTGTTTGATGATGTTGGAGTTGGTGATGCGGCGTGTCTGGCACTGCTGGGGGCGATATTTGCGCGCCTATCTCTGCTGTTGGCGCTGTGCTTGATTTCCTAGGTCTGCTTGTTGTGCCTGTCCTTTTGAACATGGATGGCAGTCTCGCTCTACTCAGCGAGCCAACGTGGCTGCCATCTGTTGGGTGTCTTTCTTGGTAGTTCTCAAACTCAGTGAGGAGGGTATTCAAGCTCTTCAAAAACTCCGTCACAACCGCCAGGCTGGCTTGCGGAGAACTGCCTGGATGTGGCACCTGGTGCAGATCGAGTGTAGCTGGTATCGATAGGCCTAGGAGAAAGTAATTTGCCGCCCTCCGCGACAACCGATTCGGCATGTGGGAGTTGAACCTCTCAATGTCCCGCTTGGAGAAGTGGACGGTATTGAACCAGAACAGCTTTCCTTCGTACCTGTCTGGTGTCAGATTTATGTTCTTTCGGCGAGCAGGTGCTAAACTCACGCCTTGCTCATGTATTGCAACGTGGCTATCCTCTTCTGCGCCAGCTCATATAACTGTTGGTACATGTAGCCGATTGCGGTTGGCCCACCCGCTACTTGCTGCGGCGAGTAATAATCGCTCACCAACGGCGCAGAAAACATGCTTCCTTGTGCTGTACCCTTGCTCGACACTGACGTGTTTGTGCTTGTGTGTAGTGCTCTCTCAACCAGAGGAGGCTTTGCAAGCATAGCTCGTACTTGGGCACCTGCCTCTCCAGTAGCATCACTATAATGTCGGTGTTCGCGATCCTCCTCTTTCCTCTGGCGTAGCACAGACGTGTCAGGAGCCGAGATCTGACGCTGAAATCCTGGCCGTGGTTGATTGCGCCGCGAATGTGACGCAGCTTGAATCTGAGAGGTATCCGTTGACACCAGGCCAGAGAGGGTATCAGATCCTTGACTGGGTACAGGCCTATGTCTGCGACTAGAGGTTGGGGATCTGGTTATTTTGGAGAGGAGCCGGCCGCTGCTGAATGCTCCTGCATTTGCTTCCTTCGGAGGCAGTTGAACTTCTGTCAACGTCGGACCGATCGACATCTTGCCTGATCCGGGGGAAGGGCGATGGTTCGGACAACTAAGGTTCCAGCCCGTCCGTGACAAGAGCGGTCGAAGGGTCCCTGCGTGGTTGCATGCAGTATTAGTCAATCGTGCTATATCGTAACGCGGCACGGAGGAAGTTTGGGCACCCTGTAGCCCCGTTCCCAAACGTGTGGGGTGCACTTGCGCTGGGCTTTCAGGGGTCACAGACCCTGTAGCGCTTGTTGGGCTTGCGTCAAGAGGGTCTTCCCGAGCTTAGCTCCCTTTGCAGATCGACAAGGGTCGAACCTTTCCTTCATTGATTTGAACTCAGTCAGACCGATCAGCACCAGCGGTGCAGACGCTTGTGATTGCAGGTCAACTCGGTTTGCGTAGGCAATATCAACTCTGCAAAATGGCCGAAGAGGTACCAAAGCCAGGTCAGTGGCCAGCCGATCCCCAGCAAGATGAGCCGGAAGTACTGAAGGAACGAATCTGGGTCGATGGTTGCTTCGACTTCGCACACCATGGTAGGTAAAGTGCTGAAAGGTAGGTGATCTTGTTCTGACCTCGGCGTCAGGTCATGCAGGCGCGATGCTACAAGCTCGTCAACTTGGGAAGGAACTATATGTTGGCGTGCACTCCGATGAGGCTATTACCGAGAACAAAGGGCCAACTGTCATGACTCTTGATGAGCGAGTTGCTGCCGTTGACGCTTGTCGATGGGCCACAAAACCAATCCCACATGCGCCATACGTTACGTCGCTACCCTGGATCAGCCATTACGGATGTCACTATGTCGTGCACGGTGATGATATCACCTCTGATGCAAATGGTGAAGATTGCTATCGATTTGTGAAGGCGGCGAACAGATTTCTGGTCGTGAAGAGGACGCCCGGTATCTCCACGACTGATCTTGTAGGGAGGATGCTACTATGTACCAAGGCTCACTTCATCAGATCACTTAAGGCCGAGCTCGAATCCGGAAATGGACCGGAGATGCTCACACGACTCAAGGATTATGCTTCGGATGAAAGCGGCCTGCAACCAGGATCAGAGGTCTATACCTGGCACGCCCCTCAACAGGCACAATCACAGCCAAGTGCAGACGGAGGGCACTTGGAGAAGCTCGTATCTGGGAGGATGCCGCGACAGGGACAGCGCATTGTCTACGTTGATGGTGGTTTCGACTTATTCTCCTCAGGTCACATTGAATTCCTCAAGCGTGTCAGCGAAGCAGAGAGAGGTGAGGCTTATGTGATAGCAGGCATTCACAATGACGCTCTCATCAACCAGTACAAGGGCCTGAACTACCCAATCATGAATATCTTTGAGAGAGGGCTTTGCGTGCTTCAGTGCAAGTATGTCCATGCCGTAGTGTTTGGAGCACCGTTTGCAGCTTCGAACGCTTACCTGGAAGCGCTGGGCAAGACACCTCTTGGCAAGGTCTCGGCTGTGTACCACGGTCCGACGGCATTCATTCCTCTCGACTTCGATCCGTACGGGGACGCGCGGGCCCTGGGATTGCTGAAGCAGATACCGGACCATTCCTACAAACACGTCAATGCTGCTGAGATCATGGCTCGAATCGAGAGAGGCCGGGCTGCGTTTGAAGAGAGACAGAGAAGGAAGGGACAGAAAGCCAGCCTGGAAGATGTCCTCAAAGCGGCGGAGATCAGGTCGTAGTGTTGGACATAGCAATATGTGTTGGTATTGAGAACTCCTCGTAGCGCCGGCTCATGACTATATACACATTCCGGTGAAATGCTTATACGAATACTCTGCACGGGTAACTGTGAGACTGTTAGCACTGAAGAGCCTTGAAACGAGCGTTGTACTTACTCCTCCGAATATGCCTGAGTCTCAGGCAGGGTATACTTGGTCACATCTGGGTTCCTGCCATAGGCAACTGGCATAGGCGGCATGCCTCCCTCTCCCAGCACAGCGGTACCCTTCTCTTTTTCAAAGTATGCTGCAAGGCCCTTCTCGCCTTCATCCTTAATAGCGACCAGTTGCTTCGTCCCCTCCTCGCCCTTCAGCAGTTTCGGACTTGGAGCCGCTGCATTTCCCACTGTCAATAATCCCACCACGTCCCCTTGCGTAACAAAGCTGAGTTTCGGGTAGCTTCTTCTCATATCCCTCCGCCAGTATGGATTATCCGCTATATCGCCTGCAGGTATAGTGACTGGATCATCGTAGGCTTTTGGGTCGAGGCCGCCAGGAGTTGGGTTGCGAAAGTGTTTGACTGGAATACCATTGGAGCGCCTGCGGTCGACGGCGAACAGACCACGAATCCTCTCCCAGAAGCCATAGGATTGTTGTGTATATTTCTGCTCATTGCGTCAGTTCAAGCTTTCTCGTTGCTGGCATCGCGTGATGTACCTGTCGGACGGGGAGCACGTCGGTGACAACTTTGTAGGCCTGCTTGCCGGACATATTGGCGGTCGGTGTGTGCAATTCAGTTGCTGTGGTATAGGACCGTACAGCTGTCGCCGGATGCGAGACAAGTAGATGGGTCGACGGCAATGTCGCAGTTAAATCAATCGAAGGTCTCCCATTGGCTGTCTCGGGTAGCTACGAAAATTGCTTGGCTCACGCCCAGGTCTGATCGTCGCTGCCGTGGCTGCTCTACTCTCTTTCAGACTTGCCAGCGCGGAGATGATGACAGTGTGCATCCTTGGGGAAGAACGCAATGCTATACTTCTGACACTGTCTTATAAAATCTTCACATAGAATGCCTTACAGTGCTTACGCGCAACCGATGTACCTCCACATCCTCCTGTGCCGAACAAACACTTTCAGACTTGGTAGCAGTACAGCTGCTCCTCCACTGTATTCTAGACTGGCCGCCACATGGGTGATATTCCGGGCTTCAAGTTTCTCTGAGATTCGTGTTGTACCATGAGACCTCCTGCTGGCGAGTGTTTCGTGCTCCTTGTGACTTCTCCAACTCCGATAGACCATTGTTCGTCCGCCCTCCGGCATGAAGGCCGCCGGCACTCTCAACACGTCAAACTTGATTGATAGTAACACGGCCTAGATCGAAGAAGCTGATCCGGACGCAGAACGACTATACTGATGTACTACGGTAACTGAAACACCTCATAATATTCGAAGACCCTCGAAGTACCAGCCCGCCAGCTGTGCGTAGCTACTACCACTAACTCCCTTCTGTCACCGCCAACACAACTTTGCGAGAAGTGAAATAATGACGAGACCCAAGATCTTGCTACTCGGACCGATCGACCAGTAAGTGTCTTGTCATCCTCGAATTCTCAGCCCCAGACAGCTAAATTGTGCAGTGCCCACCGAGAATGGGAGGCTCTGAGCGAACTTGGTGAGCTTGTTGAACCCCAGTCCAAAGGCCGGGAAGGCTTCATCAAAGAATGTCAAGATGGCAAGCTAGATGGCGTGGTCGCAGCGTACAGAACTTTCCCCTCCGTCTCAATCACAGGCAGATTTGATGCCGACCTCATCGAACACCTTCCCAAATCCTGGAAGTACCTCGCTCACTGCGGCGCCGGCTACGATCAAATTGATCCAGAAGCGTGCTCGAAGCGGGATCCGCCATTGCTGGTCTCGAACGTCCCAACAGCGCCTGATGATGCCACAGCCGACACCGCCATGTTCTTGATGCTCGGCGCCCTCAGAAACTTCAACGTCTCGATGCACGCCTTACGAAGAAAGGAATGGAAAGGAAAGCCAGCACCAGTGCTCGGTCATGATCCTCAAGGCAAGGTGTTGGGTATTCTTGGTATGGGTGGAATTGGCAGAAACATGGCGAAGAAAGCAGCAGCATTTGGCATGACCACCATCTATCACAACCGACGAAAGCTCGACGATGAAAAGGCTGGCGGTGCAGAGTATGTTGAGTTTGAAGACCTACTCAAAAGAGCCGATGTCCTCAGCTTAAACCTCCCACTCAACCCAAAGACACGACACATCATTTCCAAAGAAGAATTCAAAATGATGAAGCCAAGCTGTGTCATTGTCAATACCGCAAGAGGAGCCGTTATCGACGAGGCTGCTTTGGTCGAAGCACTCGATGAAGGTCTCATAGCTGGGGCAGGTCTGGACGTGTTCGAAGAGGAGCCGAAGATCCACCCTGGACTGGTCGAGAACGAGAAGGTCATGTTGCTGCCGCACATGGGAACATGGACACTGGAAACGCAGTACAAGATGGAGGTCTGGGTCATTGACAACATTAGAAGTGCTTTGACGAATGGCAAGTTGATGTCTGGTATCCCCGAGCAGGAGAGCATCGCATAGGCCTGATATTCGTTGATGGATGGCAAAAGAGAAAGATGGTTTGGTGATCTCCCTCTTAGGTGACTACGATAGACATAGACTTCATGATAGAAACTGAGAGCATGATTCATTATAGTGGGCGCAATCATAATGCCTACCTACCCAATGGTGGGCGGTACAATGACGTAATATCACAACCAAATCCTCGCTCGGGCTCCTCTTGGTGTTCTTCCTCTTGAACTCCCCTCAAGACCCAACCAACACTCACCTATTCATCTCAAACTCCTAGTAGCCAACACGAATCCAACATGCGTGTCGCAAACAAAGAAATGGGTGTAAGTCATGCGATACCCCAATACTCAGCACCACACCAGCTAACCAGAACAGGCGTTCCACGGCTACGCACTCAGCACAGCAGCGTGGCTAGCCCTCCAATCCGGCACATTAATCCTCTTCCCAAAGCTCGTCACCAGCCTCTTGACCGAAGTCGAGGGCCACCACACATCAGGTACGACGAGCAGCGCCGCGCGTCCATGATCCAAACCGCATGTGGCTGACACTTACATAATCCGCAGACCTGGAGGTCTACTTCGCCCGCTCGCTCGGCTTCGCGCTCTTCACCCTCTCCATCACAGTGCTCTTCCTCACCGGCCTAGTCCCCATCGGCGCAGCAGGCGAACCAATCACAATGGAAGACGCCGACCCCCGAGCACCATATGCGGGTCCGATCCTGCTGATCACGACGCTGTTCCACGGCATGAGCACGATCTACTGCTACATGCGATACGCCAACTCAGGTCAAATGGGGTATGTGTTCGGTGCACTTGCTTACGGTGCACTGGCGTGCTTTGGATTTTGGTGTAATATATTTGGCTTTAGCTCGCGGGTCAGTGCCAGGACTGGAGAGGATAAGCGGACGAGCGGATTTTTGTTCCCGAATACGAGCGCGTACGACAAGAAGGCCGACAGGAAGGCGAGGTGAATCTGGTCAATGCCAGCTTTCGCCACTCTACCCAGTTGGTGACGGTATTCTCCCAAACGAAAAGCAGCATCCTTACTACCAGTCTATATAGCATATATAAGTATCAACACACCATACCACGTCCCGCTCTTACTGATCAAATGTATACCCAAAGATATCACCAGCACATCTTTGATCCAATCTATCTATCCCACCATACAAAGCCTTATCTACCCACCCCATCTCCGGAAACCCATTGCGTGCCTCAAACGCCTTATTGACATCAAACCGTCCATGCACATCATACTTCCACCCGTTCCCTCCCGCCGCCGTAGCTGCCCGATCTACTTTCCCATCACCACTCACCCCAGCGTCCCCACGACCTGCATCAGCTTGGAACCCACCCCCATACACCAGCCTATACTGACCTTCGTCACTAACGGTCCGATTAACAACCTCATTCGCTTGTACCGCCTCGCACCACTGCCGCCACCTCGTGCCGACCTCCGGACGCGGAAACCCGCGATAGTGGCTGAGCACATAGTTGAGCCGAATGATCCAGGGCGCGAACGCCATGTCCACGTAGGACAAGGTGGGGCCGAGGAAATACGGACCTGTCCGGTGCGATGCGTTGACTAATATGGTGATGTTTGAGACGAGCGTTGCTGTGAGTTTGTGCGCTTTCGGAGAGGAAGGTGGGGCTTTGGTGGTTGGGATGGAGAATTGGGTGGGAAATTGGGCGGGGGCTTGTGTCGATGGTGGGAGAGTGGATGGGTCGCATTGTGTTGAGCTTGGGAAGAAGGAGAAAGAGGGTTTGGGGATTTGGTAGGTTTCGTCGTTGCAGAGGGTATTGCTGGGGTTGGCGTGTGCATTTCGTTCAGCGAAGTTGGTTGGTTGGTCCGCTGCGCCATTCTGTCCTTCGTCGTGGCCTGTTTCGTCTTGATCCGGCAGCAACAGGAGCGCGTAGAACGCTGGTAAGATCCTGCGGTTGATGAAATCGACCCACAGCCTTGAATGGGCCTTCAACTGGGCATTTCCTACGGCGGGCTGAAACAGACTTGGGCCCATCGCAAGGTCTTCGAGATATTCTAGCATGACTAGACTTTCCCAGACACAGAAGTTGTTGTGCTTGATGCATGGCACTTTGCCTTCTGGGTTACAGCCTGCGAGTTCAGGTATGTTGAGGTGAGGCTTTGAACCTGGAGGGGCACTGGGTGAAATGCTGAAATGTTGTTCCGTCACCTCAACGTATCGGTATGGAACGCCGATGGCTTCTAGGGCGATCCACACGCGTTGAGCAAACGGGCAGAAGGAGCATCCGTAGAACGTTAAGTTGTTGGGTGTGGGACCCGTATGATGGTTGACCGTTTGCAGCGCGGAGCCGGAGGCGTGGTACCGTGACGGTGGTGTCGAAACGGAGGTCGCAGTCTTTGTCGAGTTGTCGTCAGAAACGTCGTCCCGGGGCCCCGAATCAGATCTGACCGCCTTTTTCTTCTCCTTCTCTCGTGCTAGCAGCCAGCGTTGGACGCTATTTTTCTTGATACGGTCGCTTTCATCCAGGGTATGTTTGTGGTCAAGATCGCGATCTTCAGGACCTTCCCCATCCTTGTCATTGCCATTGACGCGTTGTACCATGTACCATTTCTTGCCGCCATACCCAGGGTGTCCTGGTGGATAGTTCTGGCTGGGTTCTAGTATGCCGAAAGTGCTCTCATTACCATCGTGCTGTTGTTGTCCGTTTATCACGAAGCTAAGATCACCATCAGCTTCCTGACTGACATTACCCGGATTCACGTCTAGCCCGAAACCCAGCTTCTGAAGTGCCTCTAGTTCGTTGGTGCCAAAAAACTCGGTGACCTTTATCTTCACATCGCATAAATCGCGTTCTCTCACTTTGCGCTTACGTTTCTTTTTCTCTTGTTCATCTCCCTCACCGCTGGCAATCTTCTTGTTCATTGGTGTGCCTGTCGGCCGACCTTTCAACCTACAATCCCAGTAGTGACTCACGAATGGCTTCCGCTTGTACTTTTGCGTGCTCCGATGTGAGTACACATTGTCAACGTGTGGAAAATAGGTTAGATACTGGTCTTCTGTGAGCAGCAATGGCTCCTCGATGTTAAAAAATTTGTTACGCCATTCTCTCAGACTAGGTGGACTTGGCTTCATTGGAGCGAGGAGGTGCGGTGGTACAAATGTCGTGGGATCTTTGATATCTGAATCACCTTTTCGTAAAGCTCCGCTCACGAGACTCGAAGCGAACGTTGGACTGTTTTGCCGCGACGATCCTCTATCTCCTCTCGCATTGCCTAGGATGCTCCTGGTAGAATTGTGTCGATTCACAGCAATGCTCTTCCTGATCTCGGAAGAATTTGCATGAGTAATGTTCGGGCTAGCTCTAGTGGCTGGCGACTGCCTGGAGCCATAACCCTGTGACAAGTCTCGATCTGGTGTTTGTTGATATGAAGTCGTACCGTGATTCTGGGCGGGTGACCGACACTGATTGCGTTGAGGCGACGACTGTGCATTGAACTGTTGGGAGGACCTCAGACTGGACGTTTGAGCTTCATTCTGAGGGATCGGTTGGTAATATCCAGTATTCCGACCGAACCTAGAAGGGGTCGCCTGATGCAATCCATTAGGGTTGTACGCGTCGTACTGCTGTGCTAGTGATGCTTGAAACTGATAGTCTGTCAGGTCGGAAAGTTGCAGACGAGGATCGACATCCATATCTGCGGCAGCTGTGCAGTTGTCAGCCTTGGTGGTAGATGTTGCTGCTTCAGTCCCTGGTGCGGAGAACCACCGATTTCAGGTTTGCACCTTTCCGGGTTCACGGCACTGGAGAGTGGAAGTCAAAAGGACGACAGGTTAATAAAAGCGGCGTGGCGCGAGAGGAGGAAGGCGTGTGATTACTAAAGTGCGAAAACAGCAGCAGTCTATCGCCAAGGGGGTGGTTGCTTTTTATCTTCTTTTGGAGCCTAGCACGATGTGGCTTATTGATGATGTGCCAGTGGTGCTCATAGCAGTCGCTTGATACTTGGCTCCTTAATAGTAATACAGCCATTTCTAGTAGTGGCTCCTCTATGCAGTAAGAGAACGTGAGATACGGTAATCACTAAGTTAGGCTTAGTGCTAGATAATTATATAAGTGTACCACCGGGCATTATTGTTAATGGTCGCAAGCTGAATGTCGAAGATCACACATGCAGTGCGTGGTACTCATGGTCACGGTTGCGAAGAAACAAACATGATCCAGCGAGCATAGTATCCAGCGTAAGAGGTGATTTAGAACTTCGTCTAACGTTGCGATATTCTTGAAGTACTTGACTATGGTGCTGGGCTCGGCCAGCCGTGCAGCCGAGCTATACTCGCCGCGTGTTGATGTCAGATAATCCGCCGGGTCTCTATTGGTATTTGGGGTCTCCTCGCTATCAGAACTGACCCATCTGAGTAGTCTGGTCCAGGACGATTGAACATCCCTACACGAAGCCAGCACCTCCCCTTCCACTTCCATCTGGGGCCTTAGGCTCTCTGATTGGTTGAATTTCCTTGTTCAGACTCTCGTGCCCCTGCGCTCGTCTCGTAAGGTAAGTCGAGTTCGGCTTCGCAGCATAACCGGGATCGTACACCTCCCTCAGCTGCTGCTGCTGGTATTGCTGGTACTGCGGCTGCTGCAACCGAGGAGAATTCTGTCCACTCGGGTTCCCTCGTCCTCTGCCTCTCTTCCCTCCCCGATGGGGTGTTGAGGATCTGGAACCTGGCGGTGTCAAATTTGTCGGAGTAGATCCTCCAGATGGATTGTTAGGCAGTGCACCACGGCTATTGCCATTGCCACTGCTTGAAGTAGGCCCAAACAATTCAAGTCTCCGTTCCTCGTACTTGCGTTGCTTCTCTTCGCGATCTTTGGCCGCTTGTACCTTGGCATCCCTCAGGGCGTTTTGCTGGGCAACCGCGTCGTCTTCATCTTCTGACGACTCCCCTTGGTCTTTGAGTTTCAAGCCCTCCAGGCCTGCTTCTATATTGGCTCGCGGCTTCTGAACTATAGGACCTTTTCGAGATAGAAGGGTGGGTGGTGCTTTGAATTCCTGGCGGAGTGGGACGACATTTCGAGACTCGAGAAAGTAGTTAGTCTCTCGCGGTCCTTCCCTGTACACGATTAGCCTTCTCTTCACGAGAGAGATAGTGCTACATACGCTTCAGCCCATAGTTGACGGTTGAATTCTGCTTGTGCTGCTCGTTTTTGTGCTTTGGTCTGTCTTGACGAGGGCTTCTTCGGCTCGGCTTCTGTAGACTCGACCGGCTCCTCCACAAGAGTCAGTACATAGAGTCAATCCAATCAAATACTGCTTACGTACTTGCACGTCTGCGGCAATTGACCATTCGTCGTCCCATGCGTCGGGTACTTTGTTCATGAAGGGCGCAGTTTGCGCGAATTTCAGGGCGGAAGCAGTACTTCACAAGTACTGTGAGACGGTATCGCTGGACAGATTTGTGTCCACATTGAGATCACTAGAGCAGTGATCGAGGAAGGCCCATAAGAAGGCACGAAGAAGGTGCAGTGCAGTGGGGTGACCCAACCAGGAATGCGCCACGGAATTTTCACTAGTGCAGACCGGTGAGGGCCAATGACTGCCGAAGCGTCACAGGCTCGCGAGAGTCTTTGCCTTGAGCTTTCGCCTTCTCAGAATCTCACCAGCATGCATGCTAGTTTCCTTCTTGCTGTGTGTTACGGGTGTTGTCTTGCGGCGCCATTAAGCGAAGCGCTCGTCGTGACAGAGCGCCCATGACCCAATGCAAACTCACATCTACTGAAGGTACTCCTAGGGCACATATCACTCCCTAAATCTAGTAGTCTAAAGTTCCATTACTGTGCATGTAGCGGGCCGCCGCAGAAAGACCAACAATGGAAGACCATAAATAATCAGAGTCATAACAGTTGTCTCCTGTCCCGTTGCTTCTCTGCTTGATTCCTGGAACGCGCCCTATGTTTACGCCGCTGATATAGATAGGGTATCTTGTTTCTTATAACCTTTGAACTCCTTGCTTGCTAAAGAGAACGAACCCAAAACAGTGTGCCATCCTCATTTCCCTCACCACCTAGGATACCCCTTCCTCATGCTCCTTTCCCTCTCTCGCGCTTCCTCGGCCTCAATGATCTCTCGTTGCTTCTTTGCTTTCATGATTTCTCCGTGTACCTTGTACCATTCTTCCCACTCCCTTCCAATCTCACTAAGCACATTACTCATCACATCCGCACTGGCCATCAAACCGTGGCTCTCGTTCTCGAGTATGCGGAGCTCACACCTTCTCATTGCTGTGCTGAGCCAGCGGACGTTCTCCTGTGGTACTCGGGTATCGTTCGCACCGTGGTGAATGACAACGGCACGCATGATGTCTGTGTATCTGAAGCCGATGGGCCGTCTACGTTCAAGGCAGATTATGAGATCGACGGCTGGATTTGCGTTTAGGGTGGCAAGGGACCATGTGCGATGAGTGAGCGTAGTGTCGTACAGCTTCTGCCTCGCTTGAGGCGTAAGCGCGTTTCGTAATGATGCATGTGTGGGGGTCCGCGCTCCTGCATTTGTGGCTGAGGTAAACGAGAAGGTGCTTGATAGTGGTGGAGCAGTAGGCGTAGGGGACTGCGGTGGTGAGCGGAGGTGTTCGGCTTGGTAACAGGATAGGTCCGGCTTCGAAGGTTGTAAGGGGCGGATGCTTTGCTGTGGTGATGATTCCGGGGTAAGAAGCATTGAGCCATGCGACGGTGTCATATCGGCAGCTGATAAGCTTGCGTCATGATTGAAGAGTGCTGGATCAAGAGCTAGATCGGCAGCCGATAAGCCGTCCCTCTTGCGTTCTTTCCGGGATCGCGGCTCGATGCTCGCTGATGTTGCGCTCAGAAAGCGGCTGTTCGCAGCCTTCATGAAAGACGCAGGTAAAAAGCTCAAGATCCTGTGAGACGTGGGCAGACTAGCTGATCGGACGTCGCCATTACGGCCTGATGCCGAGAGTTGGGAAGGCGGGATCCACGGCGCGAGCAGGTGAATCCTCCCTCGAAGATACTGCGGCATTTTTAGAGCCGTCGCGAGGGCGTAGATGGCACCAGCAGAGTGAGCCAGCAGGGAGAACTTCTCAATGCCTAGGCTTGTGCATATTACTGCCACGTCGTCTACCCACGCCAACGGTGTACTGCGTTGCGCTGGCATAGCGTCTGTCATTCCAACGCCTGGTCTGTCTGGTGTGATGATCCGCAGCTTTTGTGTCTTCGCTATCTCGTCGTAGAAAGAGGTGACATATCTTGTAAGGCCCATGCCAACACAGCAGAAGACGACGAAGCCATTAGGGTCACCAACTTCTGAGAAAGCGATTGTGCGGCCCGTCCTAGGATGGCGGATCTTCTGTGTAAAGCGAGGTGAGCCAAGGAAGGCTTCGACCTCTTCCTCGATGCTCTGGGTACCCTCTGGTATTGATGGCCGCAGTACGGAAACTCTCCTCAAACTGTCCGATATCCTCCTTTTGTGCCTTCTTGCGCTCGAGACGGAGTTTATTGTCGATGGGGTGACTGACAAATTCCTCCTCAGTGCGCTGTCTTGCTGTGGCAACTCGTCCTGTTCGGTGGGCGTCAAGGGCCCATCTTCTGCGACCTCGACAAAAGCAGGCATGCTCAGAAGATCTATGCCTGTCACCGTTGCAGTGAGGTTCGGCGTATTCTCCGCTTCCGGCGACTCGACGAGTTTTGGGTGCCACGAGCTCCGTAGGCTGGGTGACGGCCGTATGGGACTGGGACTGGGACTGGCACTTCGATGAGGCAAAGAAATGCGCCTAACGGCCTTTTCTGTTTTTTTGGCTTCCTTGCGCCAGTCACTGTGACGCTTCTCCCGAGCCTGCTGCAGCTCTCGTATCCGTTGGACTGTCTCATTGTTCTCTTCAATCAGATCTTGGTCTATGTTAAGGCTTTTTAGGTCCTTACTCCCGCGGGAGGATCTTCTAGGCCCGCTTCGCAAGGATGACCTGCGTGAGGGGATGAGGCTCTCATTGAGATCAGTTCGGTGTGAAGGGCTCAACGAGGATAGTGTCCGTGCATCCGACTCTTTCCTCTCTGCGTCTGTCGAGATCCTGCCAAGGGCAACGAAGGCAGAAAAGCGGCGAGCTTCTCTCCCGTCTCCTTTCTCAGCCAAACAATGCGCAGCCTCGAAACTTGGCGCTTTCGACAGAGTAGGTTCAACGTGATTGTAGTCGTCTCCGAGACTCGACGAGAAAAACATCCTGAAGGGGCTCTTACTCCTGCTCAACTTGCTGTTCGTCGACAATGGTAGGCTGGTAACAGAATCATTGCCGTAGGATGACCGGGGACAATACGGCGAGGTGTTCGGATCTGGTGATGGAAGATCTGATCGCGAGTTCGCAGCTCTAGAATTGCCCTGCAGTTTCAAGGCTTTGTCTGGTGCGTAAGAAATCTTGCTCCTGACCTTGCGCGACGGTCTGTCACTCACTGATGTTGATGTTGCTGGGCGGACAAACAACTTGTTGGCGTTTATGGTGTTGTAGCCAGCTACTGGAGGCGGGCAGCAATCCTGGTCATCGTACTCGCCAATCAGATTCTGACCTTGTTGTAACGTGCGATAAGAAAGCGGGTTGCAAGTGAAGTAATCTATAAAACTTTCGCTGTCGCTCTCTTGCCGTGCCTGACTATTTGTCTTCTTCTCGAACACTAGTTGTCGCTGTGCTTCAGACGTCGACGAGTAATGATCCACCAGCGAGGAAAGGGCGTCGTCGGTGGGAAGCGCAGCCGTCGCAGGTAGTATGATGCTGGTTCTGCTTCGGGTGCTGGGATCAGGTGTGCTCGTGCGACTCGTCGCGCCTCCCCACGAATTCGAACGTTGGCGTGTATGGCTGTGTTTCAGTCTCTTTGGCGACGTCGAAGCGAGGGTGGTGTATACTGCCAATTCGTGTGTTTCGGTCTGATCCTTGCTTTGGTAAGAGGCCAAACGCATGTCGCAGCGACAGACGAAGCAGCGTGCCCGAAGCGATTGAGGGTCTCAGGTCTCAAGTCCCAGGTCTCAGGGATACGATGCGAGTCGCGGGTTGGGCCAATCGGTCGTTTTATCGTCGGAAATTAGGCTTCATTGGTTCAGCGCGGCGTGATGAGTCGGTGTAGGTTTGTATCGCAACTGCTTGCTGCTGTGTGATTGTTGTCCATCATTGCAAACACCAATATCCAAAGTCGACAAGCACAGTCACGATCCTAGCATGGATTGCGTCGACGAAGCAAAAGATCTATCGGGCAGAACGCAACGAGATACAGGCCGCTGTTTCAGGATGCCTGCCCAGATTGACTTCCCGCGTAATCTCGTCCATCTGCTGGCTCTAAATTGTCCTTAAATTGCATGACCCCGATCATGGAACCCGACCTTTTCCAATAATTTCGCTGTACTACGACTCAGTTCTAGCCTTAACGGGCTTCGCACAGGAAGTTAGCGTCTCTTTGGTCAGACTCATTGTCCCGAACAAGCACGCTACAAGGTCTGTTTCGTAGGTACTTTCGCTTGACACCAAAGTCCTTGTCTAGCATTTGCGCCATCCGACTGTTCACAGCCTTCTAGAAGTGAGGGTTTTCTCCCCATGGCCTGCGTGGTCACTGAGCAAGATTCATTCAAGTGACTGTGACCGGCAAGTCTATTTTTTCGAACCTCTTGATCAGGCTTACACTAGTAGCGACGATGGTCCCGGAAGCGAAGGTAGGCGCAGAACGATGCTGGGTTCGCAGCTCCGTCACCAGTGCTATAGCTTCACCTGCATGCCTGCGACTGTACGGTAGCTTGAGGTGCTGGACATGGGTTACTTCGTTGAACAATATCGGAGTGCTGGTCAGCGGCGGAGAAGATGTGGGAAATGAAAAAGGTAAGGGAGAGAATCAAACATGTATTCATGCCACCTGTCGTAGATGCAGAAAGTGTCTATTGTCCTGTTGTCTAGCTCCTTTCTAGATGCCGGTGTATGTGTACAATGTCCATGGACTACTTCGATCCACAGCACGCCGGCTGTAAGAAGGAGGGGAGAGCGGCCGAAACCCAGCCCAGATGTGTCTAAGCCAACCCCGCCGCAATGCTTTTGAGTCTATTACCGCCAGTATGAATGCATACATGCATGCCGCTGAACGCTTCAGAAACCATGTCGTGATATCGTGGAGAGTGTTGCTCGGAGACAGCTATACCGTCACAGGTAGGCCGAGGCGTAGTCGTTCTCTCTCCTCACCGAACACTTGACGGCTCATTTCAAGGACCATCTCGAAGCCTTCTCGGCCTTTGGCGGCGTTTTCGCGGAATCTTTCGACGCAGGATTCTTCGATTTTGTTCCGGATCTTCTGCCAGCCGCCACAAAATGCTATGATTTTTGCTTCCTGTACAAACTCGGTCTTCTTGCTGTTGCTCGCTGATGGCTGATAGATGACAGTCTCTCGGCATTGCAGGAGATTCGACCAGGTCATGTTTGCGCTGCACATAGTGACCTTCTTGGAGGTCGGGTCGACATAAGATACTTCATACACTTGACTCGTCGTGTCACCACCAAGTATAGACAGTATCCACTGAGGAGCGTTTTGCCGACATGTAATGAGTCTCTCTGTCCGCAATATGCCCGTCGCTGAGTCGATGTTCCGGGACAGTGTATCGACTGCGAGGACGTGTTCGGCTTTGTTGTTCCAGGGGCAGTATTTCCTCCAGTTATTAGTCGAGACTTCCTCCCACGAGTAGTCGAAGTCGTGAGCTGAGCTGAAGATGCGCATCTTGAAGAACGAGGATGAATGGAAGTGGAGCGCCCGAGGTCGCGTGAGGTAAGAAAGCAAACTTAGGGACTTCAAATATCAGGGTCTATGCTCTAATTGCAATGACTGGCGAGATGCTAACGGTTCGTCGGTGATGAGAAGGGGGAGGCCAATGTGCAAGGTGCTGTAGATACGTGGCGTTGATGAGAAGGGTGAAGAGGAAATTCGATTGTGCTTGCACAAAGCCGAGCTCGACCTCTGATACAAGCAGTTGGAGGCAAAGGCAAATCTTTTCCCTTCCTCCTGATCCACCCGATAAAGCTGGCAGAGTTCCGTGCAAAACAAGCACTCTGATTGGTGGCAGAGGTTAGTCATCCACGCCCAGACCAGCAGCAACGCCAGGTCTGCGCCGAGCGAGATCTGAACAGCCAGACCTTTCTCGCGCCAGTCTCCAACATCCCCCACGACATCGCAACCTCTAGCGCTCTCTCGTCTGCCTGCATTCCGATTTCGCCTACATCTTCGGCTTGTTCGGTGTCGTGCTTGCAAGTGCCTCGTGGGCTCAAAGTCTATCGCTTACGCCCGCCATGTCGGAGCACTGGAAGTCAACAGTAAGTACAGCCAACTTGCCTTCCCATTGGCAGAGCCCGCTAACTCTGTGTTACAGCCGAAGTACTGGTGCAAGCACTGTACCACTTACGTCAAGGACACTCCGTTCGAACGCAAACAGCATGAGAACACCGGCAAGCACCAAGGCAACCTCAGGCGATTCCTGCAAGGCATCCAGAAAGACCACGCTAATAACGAGCGGGAAAAGGACAAAGTAAAAGCTGAGGTCGAAAGACTGAACCGCATTGCCGGCACTGGCACACCATCCGCCTCAGCCTCATCCGCCGCATTACCCTCTCCTACTCCCGCCTTCACAAAGACTAACAAGCCCTCCTCGAACACTCTGTCTGCCACGGACCAGAAGCGACAATGGGCTCAACTCGCCGAAATGGGCATCGCTATACCCGAGCATGCAAGGTCTGACATGGCCATGGCTGGTGACTGGCAGAGGGTCTCGAGGAATGTGCAGCTTGAGCCCGAAGAGCAAGCCGACGATAAGCTCAACCTTGGCATCCGAAAACGCAAGTTCGAGGACGACGAAGACAGAGAAGAAGCCGGACAGACCGTAGCAAAGAGGGGCTGGGGCTTGACTACGAGGACGTATCCAGCTTCAATGCCAGCAGACCACGACTTGGACGCTCTCCTCTCACTTCCTTTGATGAAGAAGGAAAAGGTAAAAGACAATTCCCATGCGGACCAACAGAGACCAACTCTCGACCCGAATATACCCAACGCTGACCCGCCTGTCATAAAGTCTGAGATGTCAGACATCGCCGACAGGAAGCTGCTTGGTGTCCAAGATACAGAAACGCAAGTCGTGTACCCTACCTCGGGGCCTGCTTCCGACATCAAGAGTGAAACCCTCGACGTCGACACTAAAGCAGAAGATCATGAAGTATCTGTGCCTGTCTTTAGGAAGCGAAAAGCCAAGCTACCGCCAGCCTCCAAAGCCGGGAGGGAAGCTCCAGGGTAAGCCTGCACAGCTGCAGACGTCACGTAACCGAGATACAGAACGCTTCAGGGGTTGCACTTAGCCTCCATAATCCTTCGATCTTGATACCCACCGCCCCTCACTTGTGCCCAGCGGTCCGTTCTGAACTGTCGTTCCGTCCACGCGACGTGTTGCACACTCCCCATCATTGGTGATTGTGCTAGCACGTGCATAACCGACGTTACGGACAGGGATCTGGCTGACAGGAATACGGAGTAACAACCACAGCATCCACAACATGTCACATGGTGAGTGCTGAGCCTCTCAAGCTTAGATGGCGAGAACGGCTGTAGAAATTCCCCACTTGATCTCCAGCATGTACGAGGGACTTGTTCACACTTCGGGGTCACTGCATCGAAGCGATAGATTCTTTTCGCTACCGCTACCGCACGCTACGCACTGGGCCGTCTTATCAAGCAGAATGCAGTTGCGCTCCTCAGAGCGGATGCGTTTGAGAACTTCATGCCTAGGCTATTCGATCAGACTACTGCAAGTACCCTCCTGGCCCCAGCAATCCTGGTCGCTGCTGGTCGTCCACAGAATCGGATCATCTTTTTCTCTTTACTGTTGTTTCATCGCTCTAAACCCGCTCAGGCCACTCCTTCAATGAGGCTGGCATTCTCGGGTAAAGGCTAGAGTGCATGCGACGATCATCGCTCCCCTCTAGGAAGCGGGCTGTGCCATGGTCGCTTTCTGGGCAGACGAGTTGCAGCAGTTCTCAGATGTCGATCGCACGTGTGACTGAAGCAAACAGCAGTGGCCAAGTGTCGGATTGTTCTATCAGAAATGTGATGAAAAAGTTGTCGTCTAGGGCGGTTTGTGTCCCCTAGAACACGTCAAGCTACCGCATGCCCGACATGCAACAACCCCAAGGTAAAAAGCCTTCGCGCTGCCTTGTGTTGGCGGCAAGCAAGACTCTCGACGTAACACAAGAAAACACAATAGTCTGTGGCGAGTGACAAATGTACTTATTTCGAGGTGCAGGTACATCCTCCCATAGAGAAATTCGAGCTCTCCTCTTTGTTTCTTCAAGCTTCCCCTTTCCCACTTGCCTTCAGCATCCTCTCGATTAACTGTTGTCCCCATCAGACCCTAGCGCAGTGGCTTCCACTTGATCATCCCGTGCATGCAGCAAGCTCAGGACGGCATTTGGCAGACCAAGATCGACCGCTACCACCAGAACAGGAGAAAAGCGGATCTTTTCTGGCTTTTCCACTCAGCAGGGTAGCTAACCCCCGGTACTTCGCCGTACAATCGCATCCACTCTTAACTGGTCACTTATTGATGAGGACAATTGAGGCTAAAAGACGGTAACCGTGTCCGGACCATTCTCATCGTGCGTGAAGAAGGCCACAAGCATACTTTTGGTCGTGAAGCGAAAACGAGAGCATTGCTACCAAATCGAATTTACCTGGGGTGACATCGTCGGTGGACTGACTATACAGAAGTATACTGTACTTGCTGCAGGTGAAATCAAAGAGTGGGTTGGGCCACTGGAGTGCCTTTGGGTGACTTGGCAACGGCTTTCGCTCGAAATCTATAAAGGTCAGTGGAGCGTGTCCTACTAGCCCAAAGCTTGCCCCTAGAAGATTGCCCAAGCTCCTCTGAGCACCTTCCTCCGACACGGGCTGCACTTTCCATGGTTTGCGTGCTGCCTGCGGTCATCCACCCTGCATCAGGATGGTTTTGAACAGGTTTTGCCGGCGGTTGCCCTAAGCGAGATACCGCCAATGGAACAATAAGACCCACACGGATTGGCCTATGCTACCCGAGTGCTTGTCAAGCACGCGGGCTAATATGAGAGGCGATGCATAAGCGAGCCTTCTTCGTTTCGCCATTCGACAAACGATAATGATGGGTCCTTCCTCCTACACAATCCCTAGGGCTCCCGGCACTTACAGTATTCACCGCGCAGTGAGCCTGGTGGAGATCTTCTATACACCATGGACCAGAGACTCAATTGCTTATGAAGGACTGATGCCGACTAAGTTGGCTACTCTAGACGATAGGATTCCGCTTCTCGTTCTTTCAGCTCGCATCTTCTTGTAACCTTTCTTTTGAGTTTGACGCATATCGCTTTCCTCGAGAGTAGCGAGTTCTACAATCGGCTAACTTGCGTAACGAGAATAGGCTACTATTGCCAAACGACATCTTCGAAGTTCGAGTCTCGGATGAGCAGTCGATCAAGCGAAGCCTCTTGCTCAGCGAAGGAGAAAATTCGCGACTCTGGCTTACCCATACCACCATTCATCCGAGCATTTTGCTCATGGTGATGGACAACAGATGCACCACGACTACCATAGCATGAACACTACGCTCGGCCAGATGTCGTCGTCAATAAGTCTGCCGCCCATCAGCGCTATCAACTTTGACCACAGTCAACATGGTCATGGACATGCCGCGTCGCAAGAACTGTCTCAGCATTCGATCCCGCCACCGGCACGGACATTACCACCATTACCGTATTATTCACCAATGCAGGCAATGCCCCAACCAGAATATGTTCAGCCCGCCCGGCCCATGTATGCCGGAGTACAGACTCCATATGGCATACCCATGAGAATGCCGTTGCCTTCATCTGGCGACGCCGCAGGCATGATTGGATACGCACCAAGTCGACACGCACAAAAGCCAAAGGAAGTCAAACGAAGGACCAAGACGGGATGCATGACGTGTCGGAAAAGGCGCATCAAGGTGAGTTCGACACATTTTCTTCATCAAGCACAGTGCCCGCCATCGCTATGCGACGGGAATGGAAAAGAATGGTAATCTGGGCAAACAACAAAGGTTCAGTCGCTCGTCGCACCTCGTGGCTGACGGTCGATCCTGAAAGCTTCTGGGTGCTGTCAAAAACCAGATCGAACCTCGGTTACGAAACTCAAAATTGTCTGGCTGCTTATCAATGGCTCGGGTCCGGATCATGCTTCGCCCATGCCCGCGCCTGCCTTCTTTGGGGATGTGACATGTCCCCACCAGCACGCCATCGGGTCTGCAAGTTTGGCGCTCATGGCAGGTGCCACACCCGCAAAACTTTATTTCCCATAGGCTTGTTTCACAATCTCCCACTTCCACGACATGCAAGCTCAATCACACCACCTCGAGTCACATTGCACCATGGCAACATTCCGTCCATTGCGTTGATAGCAATAGTGACTGTACTGACTGTGATGGCATAGTGCGGCGAAGAGCGGCCTCAGTGTCGAAATTGTATCAAAAGCAAACGGCAGTGCGCTGGATACGATCCCGTGTTTCAAGCGCAATCGACACATTCAATTCAGCCGGCTCCGGTCTCAAATTCCACCGCTACACCAAACCAGTCACACGGCCAATCTTCCCGGTCGTCATACAACAATAACGATCCGATAAGCCCAAGCACTTCTAGCCACAATAACTCTGGCGCTACCAGTTCACCTCGCGATCATCCGGACTACGGCTACCATCGCTCCCCGGACGTAGCGGCCTTACCCAACATAAACCAGGGTTATAAGATGGAGAATACGCGTTACAGTTCGTCACATATTAACCAAAGATGTGAGTCGAACCAAATCTAAGCGAGGCAGACTGCAGCCCAGGGTGTGTTCCATGCTGATCTCGCTTATGTTAGACTCGTGATATCTAAAGGCGGCCACACATGAGTCGTCGAAACGAGAATGTCATCTACGCGCACAATTGAGGACCTCTGCGCCATCAATGGCCAACGTGGTCAAGAAGTGCCTCCTCTCGGGCCCAACCTTGTGCCCAATTTTTCTGAGATACGCAAAGTCTACGACACGTTCTTTGCGCCCGGCCTTGATCAGCTTATCGAAACGGGGAGCACAAAATGGTTCGCATTGAAGGGTTGGGCTTTGCTCATGTACGATAGAGCCCTTCTGGCGCAGTTCATGATGTACTTGACCCTTATCAGCACCACTCCCAGTCTGTCCTCGTCAGCCTCAGGAACAATGTTACCGGAACAGGCAGCTTCGGCGGCGCAAGAAGCTAGGATGGTCTGGGCATGTCTTAATCTCGTTGTCAGCCAAGCTCAGATTGGCAATGATGACGATGCTCAAAAGTTTGCCAACAGAGTCAAAGCGCTCGAAGCAATACTCACTTCTGAATCCATCATTCGAACAGGCTCAATGGCCGATTTCGTGCATCAAGACCCGGAACCCGAAGCAGATCCGGACGTCGACATGAGTGGCATTCCAACTGTGGCGAACAATCCTCTCCTTGAAAAGCCGTTCAGCAAGCAGATGCAGGCACGTTCAGATGATTTCTGGCGGCTGGTCGAAGAAGCTTCAGCTCTACCGCGTCAGGTCTCGCCCGAAATGTTCGACCGGTTGCTGACCTTACTTGATGGCAGAGAGGAAAGGGACATCATCTATAGCATCATGTTTCTTGGTGCTCAATCGAATAGGTCACGGGCCAATACGAACAATGGGAATAACAACAGCAGACTCGGTAGCAGCAACCCTTCGCCAAGTCGGGCAGCAAGGCGTCAGCAAAAGGAACAAGCGATTCGTTTACTTGAAACCGAAGCTGCAGGTCGCGCCACTAATATGGTCTTTCAGAATCTTGCTGGGATAGGGCTGAGAGCCTTTGTCCAATAGCCTTGTGACAAGGCCTCTGAGCGCAATAACAGCACGCGTGAGGTCGATGCCAACGACATCCTAGTCCCGCATGATGTCTGGCATGAAAAAACCCACTCTGACCGGACAGTTGTCGGTAAAAGCCCTGACAATGCTCAGACGGACGATGTCTATACCTGAGGGAAGCCGGTTGGCTGTGTCCGCTGACTGGCAATGATTGACGTGGTTACTAAACTGCAAAAGAGCTGCCCAGATGTCGTGGAGACCGTGTACCGGTTCTCGGTTTTCGCGGAGGATCCCTACTGCGGACGAACTTCCAACAAACCCGCTATAAACAACAGCCTAGGTACATTTTGCAGGTGTAAGAGTTGGATGCAGCGGATACAGAGTTTACGACTATGCGTGTCACTACTCTCAAAGCTTTACCGTTTACCCAGAAGCCCTGGCTAGCGCTCTGAGGGTTAGGGAGCAAAGAGCCAGTATTGGTGGCGATGGCAGCTTGTATGGAAAGCGCTACAACGAAGACAACAGGGAACACTATGCTGGAACTTAGCCACGGTCACCGACCAAGCGTGCAAGGCTGTCTATCGGCACATTAAGAAGGAGAAGCACAAAGCTATGGCAACGATGTGAAGGTTATGAAATATGGGCACAGCCTGGTTTAGGTCTCGTATGGACCTCCAATGTTGCTTGAAATCGAGCGTGCGGTCGAGTGTGTAGAATCATAGGCGCAGAGGTCCGGATCGATATGAGAAGAGAGGACAGACGATACCAATTTGTATATTCCATGACCTTCATGATTACGAAGAGCCGCAGCGATAGCCTGCTGGAATCTTTGGGGCAGAGGCGCGAAGAAGCATCACACTCATCATGCTTTTGCTCTGTCGCTTGTGGTATACCTTAACGTGTGCACTCCCCTATTACATCAGCTCGTCGTTTGTTCAAGCTGTCGCGAAATAGCCACCCGCTGGCGATCTTGGACACACTCATTGTGCATCCTCCATAACAAGAACGAACCCCCGCCTCGTATTCGCGTAGTACTAGTAGTGGTATGCATGCCAAGATCCACTCGACCGGAGTCGGTGTGGGTTTCTGACATGTGCCGGTCCGCAGGAATGATCAACATGACCTGCAAAACCTCACGTCTCTAAGCGAGGCGCTAAAAGGACGCCGCGAACTGGAGGATTGTCGTGCACATCTCGCCCTGGCTGTTGAGATCCTGACAGTGACAACCTGACTCTCGTAATCTCTCAAATGCGGAAACACGGAAATAAAGTCGCTGGAACGTTATGAGAAGACCTGAGGCAGCCTGGGTGCCACGACAGTGATAACGTAACAATATGGATCACCGCACCTGGTCCACTGACATCGTCTCACCTCCGAGCATCACCATGCTCTTCATTAGGACGCTTTCAGAAGAACCTGTGGGAAACCCCTAAGTTGCCTAAAGCTCCAGTCGAGCAGAACGCCATGGAAGTTGTCATCGAAGCTTGATGAGCTCAAAATCATAGCCATCTCGTCTTTGAACCTTCCCCACCGGAGCTCGAGCTAGACCTCAAGCAAGCTCATCCTCCAGTTATCGTACGATTATTGTTGTTAGATAATCTTCTCCCACCCGAGACCTTCCTATTTAGGCTGTCAAAGTCGTGAAAGAGTTAGCAAAAGCTTCGCTTTGCGTATCTCGAACCTCCTCTGGATACTGTAATGTCCATCACCCAGTCCTCTGCTGAAACTACGCGATACGGTCCTCCCGGGAGCTAGGGTTCTTGCATCGACAGAATGTCACGCCACCTCTAATTGTCTTCGAATATTCACCAGGTCTATGACTTCAACATCTAGAATTCGTGCAGCCTCACTTTGCAAGGTTCATGCCTTTGCGGCTAAGGTCTGTCAAGGATGTTCCTAGGAGGTCTGCAGCTCCTCGAAAGCAGATCTCGTTTATCGAGGCGAGCTTTGACGAAACAGACGATGATGATCTACTGTGCAGGTGGCTTGAAATACACCGCACATGAATTCAAATCTCCGTCTCGTTGAACGCCTCACTTGGAGCAAGCGAACGCAGGCTGCTGAAACATGTCCTGTTTTGGATGGCTATAGCCAGGGCCGTCGTATATGCAGCTTCAACCCTACCATGAAGAAGGTGGCCTGATCTCTCCTACATCGTCGCCTTGGCCGTGCTGGGCGATGAGGTACACATATTCGTCAGCCAGCTCATCGGACATCAAGGCTAGGGTATGCAAAATCGAGTCATCCGCGTCACATGGTTGTTGTAGGTATCTTGACGGTACGGTCTCGCCAGACGCCTCTGTCGTGAACGGCGACTCAGATCAACCACTGGCATTCCATCCGAGAGACATCAGATACTTGAACGGTGATATGCTCTGTCAGCAACAGTTACTCTGCTGCGGCAATGTCACTCAGCACTTAGTGATAGACGAACTTGCAATGTCTGGGACCAAACTGACCGTTCCCTCCAATGGTAGGTAGCTCTCGACTGCCCAGCAGCTGCGATTAAACAACCCACATCGTGGTCGAACCTGAAGCAGAGCACATACTCACTGCACATTGGATCCTCTATGGGTAATGCCCTATTCCCAAAGCGACTCTCCTATTGTTTTATCTACTTGTCCCCGTCCAAAGCTCTACCGACACGGAGACCATCGTCGTCCGTGTCAACCCCTGTCAAATTGCGTGCTGCCTACGTCCAGAGGAATTGTGCCCACCCAATACTCAAGGTGCTGGCTCTGCCATCTCCCCATCACGCTTGACCAAGGTCTTAACCTACGAATCGTATGCCCTGGCATGGCATCGCCAGCTCCCAACGTTATCACCATAAGCTATCAACAAGCTGCAAAAAGCTGATGCCGATGAACATGCTAACGGTGTACACCGCGATGATTGATTCCAGAAGTACGATGCGGTGCGATCTAGGGTGCTCCTCGGTGGCTCGTATGCTCTGTCTGCATGCACTTGCAAGTACTTGCTACGCAAATGGCATACTTCCATTTTCTCCGTTGCACGGCCTCACCTATTTGAGAGGATCTATGTGCGCGGATCTGAAAACCGATGCTCCTGTCGAGCTGAGGTAGGTACGACCTTCACTCCTGCCTCACTTCTAGTTCTAGTGCCGAGCCCCACCTTCCACAACAGCATATCGGCGTACTTCCGTTCAATTTTTCCTCTTCTTTCCCCTTCTTCTCTCTTCCCACCAGCCATCCAGTCCAGTCTCATCCAGCGAGGCATACACTACCTGTTCACAAAGTTCAGGTAGAGATGGCACCGTTCTCAGACGGCTCTTTTCCAGCCTCATACTTGCACGGGTAACCGGCAAGTACGCTTACAAAAGTGGTCGTCGGCCTCGACAGTAGCAGCACCACACCAAATCGTCAGAAGTACTATCTTGCCGTCATTACATCGACAGCAAACCAGACTACAGCATCTGATCTCATACTGGCATTCCTGGCCTTGAATTTCAACTATTCCAAGTATGTTGCAAAGTCAACCAAATGATCAGTACTGACAATCCCTCCAGAGTTGATCTTGACAGAGCATTCGGATTTCACAGCACATGCTCGGACGAGCTTTGTCCATGATTTTCAGCGCCTATTGCGCTCCATCATCGCACAAGACATTGCAGCTCATTGAAAGCTAACACTTCCAGAACGGAAGGTAGATCACATCATTCACTCTCTGCAAATGCTCCATCTGACCTGAACGTCAGACCATCTTCTTGAATGCCGGCGATAGCCCTACAAGAATGAATCTCCGAAAGCAAACACCTGTTCACATGCAGGGAGTACACCGCATCACCATCTCTAGTAAAGATGGCGTTCGCCACTGCTCACAGCAAGACGTGTCAACCGTCACACACTCGCCAATGAGCACTGACCTACATATGAGACATGCCTAATGCACTCCAAAGATCATCTTCGGACTGCAGACATCAGACCAAAAAGGAAAGAAGCATAATCACATCGCATGAGATACTGCACATTGCAGTCGAGCTCAGAAATGTTGTGGCTTCGATCAACAAGGTGTGGCCCATGTTGTCGTCTTCCAACGTTGCTGTACTAACTGCCGCAGAAACCGCCAACAACTGGACATATCGCATTGAGCAACCTCATGGATAGCCCAAAGTCCGCCGTTGAAGCACCCAAGAGATGAGCAGCCTTGCCAACCGCTTGACTCTTGCGTCTTCGTCCAGGAGGAAGGACAGTCGGTGATTCAGTAATTACCGACGTGAGCTCAAATGAGCTCGTCTGTGCTGCGGAGTACCTCTACAGCATAGTATTCCTCATCAGGCCTTGCTCAAATATCTCTGAAGTCATGTGTTTCCGTCACGATCTTGCCCTTCGGCAGGCGAGCACACCACTTCCATCAGCTCTGCTCGATGAGAGATATGCAACAATCAGCAAGGCCCCCACAAGCAAACCAGGCCAACCAGACCGACCAGCCGAGTTCAGGGCTCCTCACCAGATATCCGGTCTCACCTCGGACTCGACTCGTAGCACAAGCTGAAACGAAAAGACCGCGACAACGGCCTTGCCACAACTGAATCCAAACCAGCCGAGAAACAATCTCAAAAAACAAGATCAACCACTACCGAGAGCAAGGTGAACATACTCTTAGCACCTACAAGCAAATTCGAGTTTCACGAGACGCACCGCACCATATCCAACCTGCCAGACAACTCCATCCTCGTCCACGCGACCAACTGTGTCTCAAGTCTCCATCTCGATGCACCAGTAAGCAAGCATCGAGCACTACAAGGCCATCTAACCGTCCAATGCTGACACGACGACTTTAGGAAAGTTCACCGCCCCAGATCTTCCGGTCCAAACTTGCTGATTCAACATCAGTCAAGCACTCTTCACCGCGGAGGACACCGGTTGCTGGCGCAGTCGGAGGACAACGACAAGCTGGAAAGATCCTGGCCCGGTGTAATGAGGTTCGAGCAGGCTCATCGCGCCTGTGACTCGGATCACAAAGTTGTCCATTCATTCAGAAGTTACATCGCTCTTTGTATCATTTCAGTCACTCTTTCAGTCAGGCCTTTGCTTAGATAGTTCAATCAATCCTTCAATAAATGATGACCACTTCCATTACCGAGAGCATTGTCCAGAATAGTCCTTAGCTCAAGGCTTCACCTTTTCCCTGATGTTTGCCATTCTCACACCAGCCTTCACAGATTTGCCCTCCTCTGCTTCCTGATACCTTCCATATCATCCACTATCGTCTTTGGCACATCCACGACCTTGTCACGGATGTAGTCTGCGAAACCCTTCCCTAACGCATCCAACAACCTGCAGCTCGAGACACCTCTGCCAAGCGGTCCATAGACTACAAAATGCACCGCAAGCAGATTCGGGAATTCACATCTCTCCACAAAGTAGTCTTCTCTCCAGTCATCACCTATCAGCTCAATCATTTTCCGTCTTGTCAAGAAGGATTGCAGCCAGGGGTAATGAGCCTCCTTCCGTACGAACATGCCAATGTTGATGTTCGCGCCTTTATCACCGGACCTCGCCAGGACGACATCACCCAGCCTCACCCTGACGGTGTCGCCGAAGCTTGTGATGTCAACTGGGTCGGCCGTTTCATAGTTTTCACGTGGTTGCAGTTTTTGGTATTTTGATGGGTGGCCGGCTTCGGCTTTTTCGGCGACTGAACCGTCGCGTGCGAGGATGGCTGTTCCCTCGTCGAGTTCGTCTTGTGCTTTGAGACCGGGGTAGAAGGCCAGGTACGATCTGGGCATGGCTGTTCGCATGTCGAGGCTTAGGTGGAAGCCGCTGAAATGTTGCATGCCGAATTCGCTGAAGGTTTTCAGCAGGCCGTAGAGTGTTACCTGGTGTCGCGTGTGTTAGCATGATCATGGTTGAGGGAGCATCGGCGACAGGATAGTGGAGGTCTCTTGTGCTTGGCTTGTTTCGTTGACTTACCTCCTTGTCAGCTTGAGCAAAGACTCTTAAGTACGTCGTGCTCTCGAACTGGGATCTTGGATTTGGTGCTGGGGTGCCTAGCACCTGGAAGTCTAACAGCTGAAATTTATCTTTTAGTCCTTTCTGCTTCAGGCCAAATCTGATTTGTTTCTGCAGCAATTCGTACTTCTCCTTTGTGCCGTAGCCTGTTGCGTTGAACAGCAGTTGACTTTCGAACCCACCGTGATAGAAGATCGCGAGCTTCGTGGTTGGTGGTGGCGGGTACCCGCTGACGTTGCTGAGCTTGACTCGGTCTTTACCTACTTGTTCGACTTTCAGGTCCTTGGCGTTGGCTGTAACATCGCTGTTGAGATAAATCGAGCCTTGCAGCTCATACAGAAACTGGCACATGATGTTGTCGACGTTGACTAGGCCTTTGGTGCCCTCGTGCTTGGTTATCACAGATGTGCCATCTGCGGCGACCTCGGCGATGGCAAATGGGAGGTCAACGAAGGTGTCGAGGTCATACTCGTCGAAGCCGGAGAAATTCGAGCCCGTCGCATATGCTGAGCATTCGATCAAGTGGCCGGCTATGAGCGTGCCGGCAAGCTGATCATAATCAGTATCGGTCCAGCCGTGCCACCACCACGCTGCACCAATGACAGGGCTTGCGTCTGCGACTCTGCCACAAATGATTATATCTGCTCCTAGTTCTAAGGCTTTGACGATACCTCGAGCGCCAAGATATACATTCGCGGACACTACTGGCTTGCCTTTCGTATCTAGTAACGCAGTCGCATTTTCCATCAAGCTGACCTTATCGTTTTCGCCATCCAGGTGCTTTGGGAGTTGCCCAGTCTTCTGGAGCTCAGCTCTGATCTCGTCCACAAGGTTGTCACCGTAGACGTACGCAACTTTCAGGTCGTATCCTTTCTCTGTGACCATAGCTTGTGTCTTCCTCGCAAGACCGGAAGGATTCAATGCGCCACCATTGATGATGACCTTGATTCGCTTCTCATTCAGCACGTCCAGTGTCTGCTCGATGCCGTCCCATGCCGTTGGCTCCCAGCCATCGTGCTGGCCTACCACCATCTTCTCAGCGTTCTCGGCAAGGTTCATTTCTGCCAGGTAGTCACCGGTGATAAAGTCGACTGGTCCTTGTGTGGCTTGTCGTCGCATTTGATAGCCGGGATCACCGCGCGCTCCTGAGCAGTTGGCTATGCGGACTGGTCTGGTGCCGCGCTCACGCTGCCATCGCGCTGAAGGTCCGGCGTCCCCCATCGTGTTGATCGAAGACCCGTGACGGTAATTGGTAAATGCTGCTGAGGTTCTGGAGATAACTCAGATGAGCTTGTTAACGAGGGTCCTGAATGAGGAGCAGTGGCCCTGAGAAGACCGTGAGTCGACAACTTTGCTTCTTCAAGGATCAATGGACGTGGTATGGTGCAGTCGTAAGACTGTCCTCAAGCCTGAGTGCAGCACCGGCCTCGATCGTATCCTTAATGGTCCATGCTCGTGGTACGCCTGAGAGACCGAGGCTGCATGCCGTGTCGGTTATGCGTGACATCTCCCCCGTGAATCGTGTCACGGATGGAGTTGTGTGGAGAAGGCTCGCCTCGCGATGCGTCTCCGCACCGAACACAAAGTTAGACGGCACGCTGGTGCAATCCTGATTCGTCGAGTAATGCAGGGAGGGTCAAGGCGTCCCGAGGTTGAGTAAACGAGTCAGCGTTGCCAGACGGCCCAGGGGATAAGATGGTAAAGGTTCTGGACATAAGTGGGGAGTCGCAAGTGATTGTTGGTTACATTTTCCGACAGTGTAGGGTATATCTGTTTCGCAGAAGCTAGCTCAAGGATCAGAACTTGTCTCAACTAACGAGAACTGATCATCAAGGCAGGAGTAGCAGATTCCATAGCCATGGGCAGCATTAAGAAGGAATATTCCGTGCCAGCCGAAGCACGGAAGGTGCTGGATGAAGGCATTTTCCAGAATCCCAGACTTACCTCACTACTGCCTGCTGGCACCAGAGACTTCGCTTCCAAGATCACATTTACCGGCAATGACGCCCCTTCGATCCCAATCAACTGGCGCTTCGCCGAGTCCGCAGCAGCCATGAATGCGCTTGAAGCATGCATAGTCGCACAACTCGTCAAGCGGAAGTACAATGTTGACCTTCAGGGTGCAACCATAAACTCCGACCATGCCTCGTTGTTCTTCATGTCGACACTGGTCTGGAAGTTCGCTGATTCCGACTCGAACGTTTCCATCTTCGAAAGTACGAAGGAGGTCCACAGCCTCATTCCAAACTATGACTTTCACCAGCAGGCGAGCTCATTGCACAGGCAGGCCGCGACGAACATCTACCGCACCAAAGACGGAAAGTACTTTCATCTGCACGGTAGCATGAACCCAGACCCAACTCTGGATAGCATTGATTTGCCCCATGACGCACCAGCTGCTAATTTCGAGGAGGCCATCAAACCATTTATCGAGAAGCTAGGGCAAATCGACAGTGTTGACATGCAGAAGCGAGCTAGCGATGAGTACAAGCAAGCTGGTGTGATTGCAGAATCCGTCGACAGCTTCAAGCAGTCCGAGCACGGCAAGGCCAATGCCCATGTTGCACTTTTCGAGATCCATGACGCTCCAAATCCAGCACAGAAACCCAGTTGGTGGCCCGACAGCCCGCAGACCTCCGCACAAAGACCATTAGCCGGCTTGAAAGTGGTCGATTTGACCAGAGTTATTGCTGCACCAGCAGTGACCCGAGGTCTAGCTGAGCTCGGAGCCAGTGTCATGCGTGTGACCTCTCCAAACCTCTGCGATTACTCGGCTCTGCACATCGATCTTAACTGGGGCAAATGGAACTGCAGCATCAACCTCAAGACTGAAGAGGGCAAGAAGCAGCTAGCAGATCTAATCAAGGAGGCTGACGTTGTGGTACAAGGCTATCGACCTGATGTGCTCGACAAGTATGGTTTCTCACAGCAAGGTATTATTGACCTCGTCAAGGATCGACCAAGAGGTATCATTTCGGCACGTGAAAATTGCTATGGATGGAATGGCCCTTGGTACTACCGCTCCGGATGGCAGCAGATCTCGGACGCTTGTGTCGGCATCTCGGAAGGGTTTGGTCGAGCGATGGGCTTGAAGGACGGGGAAGCTGTAACGCCCGTCTTCCCCAACAGCGATTACATGACTGGTCTTGCTGGCGTTTGCGGCATCTTGACTGCACTGATCAACCGAGCTGAGAAAGGTGGTAGCTATAAGGTGGATTTGAGCTTGAATTACTACAATCAGTGGCTTGCTGAGAGCTGTGGTGAGTACCCAGATGACGTCTGGCAAGATGTTTGGAAGCGCAATGGCCAGCAGCAGTTCAGGTAAGCGCAGCCTTCATGTTGGAGTGGACGCCAATGCTAACCGATCGAGCAGGTGCTACCATAACATGGGTCGCACCATCCCAGCATTCCTCAAGATGATCAGGGAAAACAGCGGTTCAGTTGTGTTCTCGCCGAAATTCTTCGAGCACCGAAAGACGAAAGCGCTTGACACTACAGTAGAAGTCGTCAAGCCGATCATCGACTTTGGTGGAGAGGTCAAGTTGGGGTACAATGTTGGAACGAGAGGCAATGGCCACGACGCGCCAAAATGGCCATCAGATCTGATGACTGAGGTTGTCTCATAGTTAAGCACGGAAGTGAAAGCAGGTAGAATTCTTCAAAGTGAATTAGGCGCGTAGAGGACGCGTTGTTCTATTAATAGTACGATCGCATGTGCCACAACTCATGCGGAGGCAGATCCGGACAACTTGAAGGTAGAGCAAGACATTTATTTGAAACTGGAAAGATCTATCACATGGGCTTTGTCCTCGTAGCATCTTTAAATCTCCTCCTCGTTCTGGCTTCTTTCACAGCATGCGCACTTCCCCATACCCTCATCCAGAGTGCAGCGTCCTCTCCACTAACAGGTGTCCTTGGCAGTGCGGGCTTCTTGTTCACTCGCCTCTCTTCCCTCGCAGCGACCAACGAGTACGCACCCAATCTTCCAATCACATCTTCGATGAGTGCATCCTGCTCTCCCCTGGTTCTCGGTGAACAGGATGTCGTCCCATAGTTTGAGGGCTTACTCCCGGAGTCCAGCGAAGAAATACTATCTACTGACGAGCTATTCGATCGGGTGTAGCGTAGCTCGAGTCCTATCTCGGTGTCGTCCGTGTTGTCGTCTGAGGTTTCGGAGGAGGGTGTTGTGCTGTGACACTGTTGATGCTGCCATCCCGGACATGCAGATTGGGTCATTTGTGGAGCGATTTCGTTTAAGTCGAAAGCCGTGAGATTCAGCTCGGCTGAGCCGTAATTGCGTGGAATTGATGAGGATCTTGAGGCGCCCGCCATTGTGATTTCACTTGGAGTGGTTGAATCTGTAGTAGGGACAAGAAGCGAGAGAACGGTAAGTAATGGGCTTGTCAGATATTTGCGATGCTAGTAGTGGAAATGGGCTTTTGTGATTCTGGGTCAGATGAAGCATGAATGCGCGCCCTTTATATGTACATATTGGTGACCTACCTTTACGCCGCCTGCTTTCGGTCGCGATAGCGCCAACCACCTTCCTGCCAGCACGATTTATGGGAAATGTAGCTGCTCAAAGTGCCGTTTTGCTGACAGCGGAAGTGTAGCAAATGCTAGTGGCGGTATGTGATCTGTGCTGCATTCCAAAAGGTGGCGAGCAGCAACCATGCACCTGGGGACAACCCACTCATCCGCTTCCAAGTATCTGGGGACCTCTTGAAATATCCTGGGGCAGATCACAGCGATTGGGTATTCTGGACACAGCTACGAACTTCGCAGGAAATTGATTGGGCTTGAAAGGACTGACTCACTCTTAAAAACATTGTTCGGGGGGTCGTCATGCTTGCTTTGACAGCTTCACAGGCGTGCAAAGTCGTGCGCTCCGGCATCATCGATGTCTCTTGCTTTGTACGTCAAAGTGCAGGTTGCATGTGCAGTACTAGCAGACTTTCCAAGCATGCCCCGCGAGAGCGATGTGGCCGGTGCTGCTGCGGAAGTTCAAGACAAAGATGCTTGAGCACCAAATAGGTTGCCCATGGGGATGCGTGCCAAGCTCCACAGCGAGAAGAGTCGGGCCGAGTAGAAGAGTACCTGGACAGGACCGGACTGCTTTGAGAGCTACTGGGGAGCAATCCTGTTAGCTGAGCCGACGTGCCTGGCGATCAATCCGTGATCAGGCTCTAGTTCCCCGCATCCGCTCCGACTCTAGCTGTCTATCATCCGATAATGACCTCATCACACAGAGGCCCCTGTCTACTAAACCCTTTCGGCTAAGCGTCGGTGTTTAGTGCTTTGCTTCCCTGCACTTCTACCACACAAGTACCAGAGGAAGCATCCTGATGCGATGAAATCAGGCCAAGGAAAGTATTGCGGAGCGAGCTGTCAAAACGCTCGGCGAGAAGCTCATTGAAAGCATGATATAGCCTGAGCTGCCTTCTTTTTCGTCCTCGAGCTTTGCATACCAGTCGAGACCATCAAGATCAGTCACCATGGTTTTCAAAGCAATACTTGCAGCTCTAGCTGTTGCAGCTTCAGCTCATCCGGTTCTTGAAAGCCGTCAGGATCAGTCTCTTGAGGACTACATCGCCAGACAATTTAACATTTCTCTGGAGGGCGCCATTCAGAATATTGGAGGCGCAAACAACAACATCGTTGAAGCTGCTGGAGAAGGCTTCGTTGTCGCATCTCCAAGCACGTATGCGCCCGACTATTTCTTTACGTGGACGAGGGACTCGGCATTGACTGAGCTGATGCTCATCGATGAGTTGATCTTCGGCATCGAGAGCGTGGGCGACAACTCCCTTCAGGTTCTAGCCGAACAATACACCACCGCGCAAGCTCAGCTTCAGACGGTTACGAACCCGTCGGGTGCCCTCTGGCCCGCTGGTCTGGGCCTAGGTGAACCTAAGTTCTACAGCAACGGAACACGATTCAATGGCGCTTGGGGCAGGTAAGCTCGCAGTTGGATCATCAAACACTTGGACGTTCCACTAATATTGACAGGCCGCAAAACGACGGTCCAGCACTCCGGGCGAGTACCTTCATGGAGATTGCAGAGGCTATCTTCCAGCGAAACCCCAACGCAGCAACTATTGTGGGCAATGTCTACTGGCCCCTTATATACAACGACTTGCTGTACGTTGGACAGTATTGGAATACTAGTAGCTACGATCTATGGGAGGTAAGCTTCTGGGAGGTCACCAGCCCCGCGATGTGTTTACTAATAGCATACAGGAAGTTAATGGGAATTCATTCTTCACGACCACAGCACAACATAGAGCCCTCGTACAAGGCTCAATCTGGGCCGAGAGACTCAACCGCACCTGTGAACCATGTCAACAGGCTCCGCAGATCGCCTGCTTCCTTGCGAACAACTTCTGGAATGAGACTGGAGGGTACATCCTGGCCAATATAAACGCCAACCAGGTCACTCGTACGCAGATCAACGCCGACCCGATACTGGCGGCAATGCATGCATTCGACATTAACGCTACTTGCGATGCCGCCGCGCTTCAGCCTTGCAATTCTCGAATTTTGAGTTCGCATAAAGTTTGGGTCGACTCCTTTCGAAATTTGTATCCCATCAACGACAATGCTACAGCTCCTGCAGCTGTTCTTGTCGGAAGGTACGGAGAAGATGTTTACTTCTCAGGCAATCCATGGTACATTACGACACTTGCTGCGGCCGAGCTCCTTTACGATGCAGCCGCGCAATTTTCTAAGCAAGGCTCTGTCACAATTGACGAAACTTCCCTACCGTTCTGGCAAGACATCTATCCGGACGCTCAGGAGGGCACCGTTACCGAATCTGTCAACAGCCTTGTCACAGCCATGACCGATTACGCCGATGGGTTCGTCTCCTTAGTTCAGCAGTATACTCCTCCTAACGGCACACTTAACGAGCAAATCAATAAAACCACTGGTGAGCCAGTCTCCGCGATTGCCCTGACATGGTCGTTTGCAGCTTTCGTCACGGCTATCGAGCGAAGAAATGGTAACTTCCCGCCATCATGGGGCGCAAACAGCCCAACTGCCAACAATGTCGCCGACATGTGCATGTTCTCCTCCTACAACGCTACCACGCAATACTCTCCCGCCCTGGCAGCAGGTGCAATGAACGTCACCGAGGAGTGCGAGTCGGAGGTTATATTCCAGCTCCTTTGGGTCACGGGATCAGGCGAAAACACCTATCTCGTCGGCAACACCAGCATTTTGGGCAACACATTGGAAGACACAGATAATGTCATTCAAGTGATGAGGACCAATAACTACACTGACCCAGAGCCGAAATGGTTCGTCCCGGCCTGGGTGCCTGCTGGTGTACCAATCGAGTATAAGTACGTGCTGCTCAACTCAACTGACAACTCATACACCTTCGAGAACGTCACGAGATATGCCTATCCGGCAAGTTGTGGCAACAATACTGTGGTGACTACCTTGGACACAGGTAGCTTTCCAGGTAGAAGTTACGATGGACCTCAGTAGTAGAGCAACCAGATGTGCGAAGTGAGGTTCATTTCAGATAGTAATGAGACTCATCGAAATGGGTAACAAAAGTCATCGAATCGATTAATGATATTCATCAAAATGGTTCATGAGTTGCATATACACATACATCTAACTTAGAGACATCAACGCGGATCAGTACGTTCTCTGTCATCATCAAGTCTCTAGTCTACCTATCTTCACGTTGGGATCTGTGATAACAAAATACGACATTGAATATCTCGCGTCGTTCATCCTTGGCCCCCCTTCCAAATGGCTTACAGGTACTAAAGGATAATGTAATAGTCTAAGCTGGTCCCGGTGTCCGGTCCAAGGTTCCATCAGCTGTCTATGCCTCTCAATTTTGTCCTAGTACTTGCAGGTCCTGGTCTGTATACGGCCTCAGCCCCTTGCTGTCCAGCAACACCATCTCCCTCTCCCTTGAGCCCGCCACCAATCTCTCAGTCTCTTAATCTCTCTTGCTGTAGCATCTTTATCTGCGATCTCCCGACCGAGCCGCGCCCACTTCCGCCTCGACCTCTTCCTCGCCAGCACAGTCATCCAGCCCAGCACGCCCGACGATACTGCCGTATTCGTCGCTTTACATACGCTCCTTTCACAGACACTCTTCCTGCGACGAGCCTGCGCCTTGTAGCCGACGACCTCTACGAGTGCCGATCAAGAATTGATCGGGAAACACATGGTCTCGATGATTCGGTTCTCACCGTTGGCTAGCTTTTTCTTGTTATGTTCCTTGCGGCGAAGGTCTTCACGATCATTGGCCCTGGATTCTGGAATGTCGACTGGGTATTTCCTAACACAACGGGGCAATCTTGCAAGTTATCAGCCGTTTGCCATCCGCCTAAAAACAGCTTGGACACACAGGATAGTAAGGTGAGATATGTTGTGACAAGCACGGATGTTGATGGCGCGGCGACCTGCTCATTTAGTCTTCTACCGGTGCGACCACTGGATGAGGTAGAAAAGATGGTCTGCTACAAGCTGATCACGTATAAACGCTGAGCTTGTTGCTGTCCGCTATGAGATTTCATCATGGAGTCCTCCCCAACGAGGAGATCATCAAGGCAAGTGCCTTGAGGATGACCTGCGTAGCCAGCCAGTACGTCCGGCGGAAGGAGGTTATGCAAGATCACTATTCTGGCAAGTCCTTGTATAGGGAGTGTATTGAGCATGTCTAGATTGTCCTTGGAGCCGACCTTGGAGCTCTCTTTGAGAATTTATCTTCTACTTCTCTGGCCTCGTTCCTTCGTAAACACTTGGGACCTTGCCTAGGTCTGGCCAGGAGTACTCTAGGCGGACAGCCCGTGCGGGTGGTCTGGTGCTTGTACCGGTCTTCCGGTAGATCATAGAATCTGTTTGACATTGCAAATGCTCCTTCGAGTTTGTCTCTGGGAATAGAAATCACGTGATACGGCAGAAACCAACGACTTTACACGCTTTGACTAGCTCTTCTATTCTGTATAGCTTCTCTTCATCTGGAGCGTTTCCGCGAGAAGAAATGGGTAATTGATGGGCAGTCGCAGGGGCTGGGTTTCACCTATCGCATGCGAGCCCATCTCGGACTGAGCAGGTGCAGCTTGCTTCGGTAATGTCTCAGTTAGATATTGAGCGTGGTGATCAGCAGAGAGCTTGAGACTGGTCAGCAGGATGTGAGGCCGTAGGTAGAATTGAAGTTGAAGGAATTGCCGAGCATGTTAATTAAGTGAGCCTTGGGCATCGAATGTCAAGCTGGGCAAATTAAAGATATTGGGCTTCTGATAGCATCAATAATGACCCATGAAGTCCTCCCGACGACCTACATGCACATCGTAGTATCGTAAGAAGAGTGATAGGTACCGGGGTGTATGTGGCTCCCGTCGCTAACTATGTGTACACTCAGAGGAGCAAATAATAAGTGGCTACCTGGACGCGCTTGCCGTTTCAGGCCTCACAACATGCAAAATCTCGGTCGCACCTGCCCGATTCGAGCCGTGCAATCCGGTAAGCAAAAATTCAGTATGTTGTCGCCAGCAAAACACCAAAAACAATCAGCAGCCCGGATTCGCTGGTCGTCACCGACCCAACTACTGGCGGACCGATTCGAAGCTTAAATATTCGAGATCGGACGGGATCGATTGCTCTCTTCAGATCTGTGGCCAATTGTGAGAAGAAAATAGTGATTCAAAACATATAACCCCCAAATTTGGTGTCCTGCTAAGGAGGCAGGAGCACTGCAACGTCGAGCATTGGTGGTAGCTTGGGACAATGAGATCGTGAAGCCGTCTGCTCGATTGGGGAAAACTTGGTAAGCTTCACGTTACGATCGACCGTGGAAGGAGAACGTGATGTACTAGATTGTATCCTCTTCGCCGCGAGCCGCCGGAGCACCCGAGACAGGCGCGACAGGATCGACGGGAACCACGAGAGTGCACAATGCAATTGTAATCCTCAGAGTTGCTAAATTTGTGTGCATGGCAATTCAGCGCGGAAGCAAATTTACGTTGTCCTTGCTTTCAAGCTCTGTCATTGAGTATCTCGAGCTAATGGGGCTGATGCTAACCATGCAGCCATATCTTAACGGGCATATCACACTCTCGGGGTGCTGCCGGTGTGGCAAGCAGCGCACATGCAGTGTTGGAGGCAAAGGAGTGGACTCGAGTAGAGGTTTGGGTTGGCAATATCGAGTGCTTACTCATCACCACCCTTCTTCTTCTTCTCCTTCTTACCCACTGGGGCGGCTTGTGCTGTTTGATGTACCTTCAGCCGCGTCCATGACTCCTCGGGATCCCATTCGAAACCTTTCAGGTATGGTGCGTCAAGCTCGTCGTCAGCCTAGCTTGGTCAGCGATAGTAGGAGAAAGAGGATGTGCTTGCGCTACCTTCTTCTTGAACTGCTTGTGTATCGCGTCCAGCGCATCCTTGATCGTTACACCCTTGAGGTTTCTTGCTGACACTTCTAGACCCAGAGGGAAGTGGAGGTCAATCTTCTTCACCGGCGGTGTTGTGAGCATCTTCTTGAGCACTGTCGGGTCGTCCACATTGTTCACGGAGTCGTTCACCTTCCTGGAGAGCTGTTAACACGCCGGTCTTGACCAGTCGACAGCAGCCTACCAGTTCAGCTTCTGGGTTTCCGTGGCAATCTCAATCTTGGTCCCTTCCTTCTCTACGCGACGTATTAATATCTCTGCAACTCTTCTGCACGTGATGAAGCATACCAAGGTCATTGATATTGAACACGCCGGGGTAACTACTGCTCTTTCGTTGCTTTGGTGCACCCTTGGTGTCCGTGGGAGAAGAGGAGAGACCGGAGACGGCCGAGTCGACCTTGCTCAGATCCGATGTGTCTGCAGACATTGTGTGTGATTTGGTACGAGAATTACGTTGGAAAGGTGAGGCTGAAGTAAAGGAACGCGGTTCGTCAGCTTGGTGTATGGGAATAGGCAGCCAGGGAAGGAGCTTAGCTTTCTACTTACTGTCAACAGCAGTGAAGACTTCACGACGATGATTGGTGATTGTGATCGAAGCTGATTTGCTTGCACACAACAGAGAAGGAGTGTAGAATCGGATACCGTGTCAGGATCAGAGGGGAAAGCAACCAGGGCAGGCACCAACCCCTCCTCTGAAGCTCGTACCTTCCTTGACTGGTCTCGTGACGGTCACGCAACGGTAGGTAGAGGCTCAGCGCGCTTACGTACTCCACCCAGACCGTGCGGGGTAGAATCCGGGGTAACAGCTCTGCAGCGCCATTCCTGGCAACCGTAGCTGCCCCTATCTGACTTGCGAAAATCAGTCCTGAGCAGTCTAGCAATACTGGGCCAATGACAACGTCCTTAACTGCTTGAGCAATAAGATACGATACAAAGGAACAATGATCGCAGCCACTTCCACAAGAGTCTCTATCCGCGCTAAGCTCCTGTGATACGAGTTAGAATCTGAAGTAGGCTTCCGGAAAGCACGAGATTCAGAAGGCACCAGATAGAAAGTGATGGTTGGTCATTAATAGTTGATGACACCCTGAATATACTCTTCTATAACCAGGACCAGCCCATGCAAGTGTTATGATTTTTGTCAAACAGCCAGTCAGGCCATCAGCCGAGCACTTGCTACGCCCGGAGGCTCTCAAGCCTGTTCCCTCATGAATGGCGGTTCGCGAGAAGGAACCTATCTCTTTCTCTTTCTTCCATCGCCAGACCGATTACTCCTTGTGCCTGATGCATCTGATAACACGCTTGCACCTCTCTTGCGACCTGCTGATGTAGGCCGGCCTGCTTGCGCACCCGTATCGACGGCATCGGCGTCTGAGTCGTCCCCTGCGCCTTCGGTCTCGTTCATGGTCACGTCCTGTATTTCATCATCATCTTCTTGCTCGACGTCTTCGTCCTCCTCGTCTTCTCCCTCTTGCTCCGCGTCTTCTTCATCATCATTATTCTCAGCACCGCGACGTAGGGCGGAAGTTCCTTCATCGTCATCATCGTCCTCATCTTCTTCTTCCTGTTCCTCTTCCTCCTCTGCTTCAACTTCGGCATCGTCCTCTTCGTACTGCGCCTCGTCTTCCTCCTCCTCCTCTTCCGGTTCCTGTTGAGCTATAGAATCGTCGATATTGGTATCCTCCAGGTCTTCCCCATCATCGACTCGAGTCCGCTCGACATTCGACTCATCAACATCATCTTCTCCTTCGGCATCCTCTTCATCATCCTCATCAATGGCAGGGCCGGGTTCACCGTCTCCAGTTGCAACTTCAACTGGATTCTGAGGTTGCGTGTTCGCGCTTTGTGAGCCATCAAGCGTATGTGTTTGGACAGCTTGCGAACGCCCTTCAGATGCATCGTCTCGCTTGTCAACGTCCATTGTATCAGCATTTACACCTTGCTGCGCCGGTGCAGGCTCGCCTAATCTCTGCCGTCTCATCTCCTCAAGCGTCTTGACCTCTTCAGACACGCGTGTGAGAGTTTTTCTAGCATCAAGCAGCAACGATATCTGCCCAACAAGTCTCTCGAACTTCTTGCAGACCTTCTCAGTCGGCATGCTCAGACGTGCGGGAATCCCAAGCTCGGTGAGTGCAGCATTGATCTTCTGTGTCTGCACTTGAGATTTGGCAGTCGTGACTCTGTTGATCTTCTCATGACGGAATGAAACACCGCTAGTGAGACGTTCTGCTGGGTGGACGACACCGTACTTCTCTTCCTCAGCCTTCGTGAGTTGCTTGGGCACTGGAGCTGATATTGATCCTTTCTTCTGGGTCTCAGTAGTCGTGCTTTCCAAGGTGTCTCTTCGGTGCGTGATAGATTGACGGGGTCGACCGTCTGCCGGTGTCTGTGTAGTTGCGGAACTAGCGCCGGCTTCGCCATTGGGGATAGTACGTCTCTTAAGGTGCTTCTCTTTAGCGAACAACCTACTAAGTAAATCGCTCAGTCCAGCGCTGCTGAGAAGGATATTCTGCTCCTCGCCTCGCTCATTGCGGCGAAGTGACGGGGCGGCCTCGAGTCTTGCATACAGGTCACGGCGCATGTTGATGAAGTCCTCTTCGTTCCTGGTGATCCGGTGGAGTTCTTCGAGCAAGGTTCGCTCCTCTTCTGCTTCGTCTTTAGTCCTCTCAAAGAGCTTCTCCGCCATTGCCTTTCTGAGACCCTCCGTTTTGGCATCAAAGTTGCGCATCTTCTCCCATAACTGGAACTCGGCCGGATCCATGTTGCTCTTAGGTGTTCTCAGTTCGAGATCTTGGGCAGCGACCTGGTAGTAACGCAGTTTCAATTGCTCCGTGGTCCTCGGTGTGTAGGATTTGGCGACGTCGCCGCCATTTGCTCCGTTGGTGGGAGCCCTGACCTCTGCAGGATCGTAACGATCTGATATTAGGATCCAGCGCAGGTCATATTCTGAAGCGAGTCGCATGAGGTAATCAGTCTCTTCTCGCGACCAATCATCTGTATTGAAGTGCTTCTCATACTGCTCGTCGGTATACTGCGGCACACGAATGCTAATATCCCATTTCTCCATAGGGAACTCCTCCTCAAACTGGTACTGGGACTTCGGAGCCTCTTTCTCCTTCTCGCCATCACTCATTTCGACATCGCCATTTGCGTGCTGCGGTCTTTGGAGCACAGCAGCTCTCTTCCAATGGTTTAGCGACAACCCATCGAATCTTGCGCCAGGTGTAAAAGGCCTCTCGTCCCAATGCCGTGGCTTGAAGTGTTTCGCCGCAAGTGAAGGTTTAGATTTATATTTCGGTGCTTCGACTATCTGCACAGGTGGGACACTATCCCCCATCAAGGCCTGTACTTCTCGTGAAATGCCCGAAAGTCGTGGTTGTGCTTCTACTACTTTCTTCTTTTTCTTGTTTGCTGGCTTTTGGACAGGGCCGCCACCCATGCCCATGATATCGTGTATGTCCTTTGTAGAAGCCATAATGAAGTACTGGAGCAACCTCTAGACGGGCTAGAAGGTCTGGGAATGTATTAACGTGGACGGACAGTTCGGAAGTAGAAACAAAGTCAAAGCGCGTTGGTCATTTATGCTATCCTTTGCGGACGAATATGTGACGTCTGGATCATGATGAAGGCTTCTTGGTTTATTCACAAGCGCTTTCACTGGCCCGAGGACTTGTAAGTTGCGTGTGAAGTGAAGGGCCAACGTGGTTATTCGCATGCTCGCGCTTCTTCGTGACCGTAGGCTGCGTCGGCAGAGTTGCCGCATTACTGAATACGTCGCTCTTTCCGCAGAATTTCCAAAGTCCGAGTGGCCTCCGCAGATGCTTCTCGTCGAAGCTGTTCAGCAACACTTTTTCGCCCGCTTCAGTTGTATCATCATTCTTCTTCTTTCAACTTCGTCGCATTGTAGTGCTTGATACTTGCGCGACCTCCCCCTTGCCCGCGCTTATCGAGGTTGAGAGATAGCATGATCGCCGCGAGGAGAGTGCCCTCCAGCGCCTCCCGACAGTATGTGAGGACAATACAGAGTGTTTCCACTTCACAATCATCATACTATGGGAGGACTGCAGCGTATCGAAGAATAGGACAGCTTTCGACTCTTCATCCTCCAGTGCTCTGTGCTCCATCCTACCATGCAACTCCCCCTGCTACAATCCTCCTCCCAACCATAAATCGATCTCTTCACATATCACGAACCCTTCAACAGCAAGCACAACCCAAACCGGACCCAGCCCCTTCAGAAGACGTACATGACCCTCCGCGGCCACAGGATTCTGATAAGTCCGACGCCAAAGCAGAAGGTCCGGACTCTGACGAGGCAAAGTCAGAAAAGCAAGGTGAGGAGAAAAAAGACAAGAAAGATACTCCTCCTCCACCGCCACATGGAGATAAAACTCCATGGCAAGTCTTCAGGGAGACCTTCAGCACCGAGCTAAAAGCCAGCAAAGAGTGGAACGAGTCTACGAAGCAGTTGGCAGGTGAAGTTCAGGACTTACGAGAATCCGAAGGTGTCAAGAAGGCATCGGCCGCTTACGACAAGACGTTCGGTGCTGCTGGTCGAGGCGTACAAGGGGCCGCCAAGGTGGCCGGAAAGGGTGCTGCTTGGACATGGGAGACGCCTGTAGTACAAGGCATCAGAAAGGGTGTGAACGCTACAGGCAGAGGGATAGAACAGGTCACGAGACCTGTACGGGAGACTGAAACCTTCAAGAGCGTATCGGAAGCCATAGACGATGGCAGCAGCTCAAGGTATGGTGGCTGGATCGAGAAGGAGGAAAGGAGGAAACGGCGTGCTGAAAGGGACGCGAAAGACCCTATGAGGAAGATGCAGGACTTGGAGGAAGATCCCAAGTGAGTCCACCATACCTTTACCTTTGGTTCTTACTAACCGTATCTAGTGCCGGGACCAATATCACAATTCACAAAGATGCGGCGTGGAAGGAAGCATGGAACAATTTCAAGGAGTCTTCCAAATTCGGACAATCTATGCGGAGTTGGCGGTCGACTTATGAAGAGTCAGAGAACCCCCTTATATCGACTGCGCGATCGATTACCGATCGGATATCAGGCTTTTTTGCCGAGAACGAAACAGCCATGGTCATCAAGAAGTTCCGAGAAATCGACCCTACCTTTCAGATGGAACCTTTCTTACGCGACATGCGCGAATATATTCTGCCCGAGGTTCTGGATGCTTATGTCAAGGGTGACATTGAGGTGCTCAAACAATGGTTGAGCGCAGCACAGTTCCAGGTTTACTCCGCCCTGATGGAACAGTATACAAAGCATGGCCTAAAGAGCGATGGGAAAATAGTGGATATCAGACATGTCGACATCCTGAACGCCCGACTTCTCGAGCCCGGCGAGATCCCAGTGTTCATCATTACGTGTCGTGCGCAAGAGGTGCATTTATATCGATCGAAGAAGACCAACGAGCTGGCGGCAGGTACAGAAGACCGAATCCAGCTGGTCACATATGCCATTGGTGTCACGAGGCTTCCAGAGGAGGTCAGTAATCCGGAAACGAGAGGATGGAGGATCATCGAGCTACAAAAAGCTGCAAGAGATTATCACTGAACGACATATTTGGGCATACGAATACACATATTTCGACCTTCTACGGTGCGGCACATGGAGTGCAGTATCTTTGTGCATTTAGCGAGCATTTCTGCGTGAGCTGGGGAAAGACGGAGATCAAGTCTCGATTCAGCTTCGTATTCTTCTGTACTCTATCAGGGCGGGTATATTTGTGTATGAAAAGTCTGTTTTGCGCGGCAGCAGGAAGGTTGGGAGTGCCTCTTAAGGGTGGTAGGGAGGAGGCTGCTAACATGACCAGCCGAAGAGCCATGAGGGTGGTCATCAAACTAATGCATTCATCTCTGCAATATCTGACCAGGACACTATTGTGTTGTGCAATATTCAGCATATTCCACACATTGCAGCCCCTTCGCCTTCCCCAGGTCTTTACTGCCCACGCTTAGTGACTCGATGTTGCACATGTCACGTGTTCGACGTCATAGGTACTCTAGCAGGCAACCATATCACGAGGCACAGCGCCAACTTTATGGTCACGCTGATTACGACGTGCTCCAGCATATATTTCAGCTGAAGAACCAATTCCCCGATCTTCCAACCATCCCAATAGTACGACCCAAAAGTCCAAACATACACTTCCGCAAATCGTGTTATAACACCAGACCCAAGTTTACCACAATCTGGCACCCTCCCCAAGACCGAATCTTAGACTCACTAGCCACATTCAACGGAGACTAATCACGACTACGTTAGCGCCCAAGATGCCTCTCGTGGTACCAGGAATCAATTCTGCCGATGGCAGTTCAAGTGAGTCGTGGATGCAGAAGCTTGCTGGTAAAAAGATCACTGAAAGCGGATCAACTAACGACACCAATTTTGCGAAGAAAGACCTGCCCCAGAACCACAGAGTAGTGGGTGAGGACTCCATGATGACGATGGATCATGTCCCAGACAGGTAAGTTGAGACTCTGTGGTCACCCTTCCTGAGGCACACCAGTGGCTAAACTAAAACTTCAGGTTGAATATTCACACCGATAAGGATGGGGTCGTGAAGAAGGTTACTCAAGGCTGAAACGGCATCGCAGCCTAGGGATTGTGTGAGAAATAAAGTCTGTGAGGTGCATGATAGAAAGCTGGTGCGCAGTTTTTGAGCCGTAGAATTGTGGCGGGCGGATGGAATGAGTTCGACAGTCCCGCTTCTCATGCGTTGCAGCTAGAGCTTTTCCAGATCGCTCGAGAACTTGATTGCCCGCCCAACACATCCTCTCAGTGCCCTTCGTTGACCCCCATTGCCCCCAATGCAGCTATTATGAGGCCCGACAACAGCCTGAACATCGCTTTACCGGGCACATCTTCCTTCCAGCAAATGTACCCATCAACAGCGCCGGCCCAACCAAGGAGCATCATGATAATATCCATGGCCGAGTACAACCGTCGAAAGTAGAACATGTACAGCGCTAGACCCATAATTGTCATTCGTGAGCTGTAGATGGTAAAGGTCGATTGTGCCTCCGGAGAGCTTGCTATTCGGTCTGGCAGACCGAACGCGTGTATCGCAGCCTCTGCAGCTTCCGCATTCCACAATGGCCATAGACCTCCAAAGGTGAAAGTCGTGGCGATGAAGAGCGCTGGCAGATGGCGCACACGGACCATCGTGCGAGCGCGGTAGTACTTATGAGGCGGAGAATCAAATTGGCCGAGTATACCAGGACCAGAAGCACACCAGTACCGCGAACACAGCGATTACTGTTGAAGCAGTATTACTAGGATGGAGCTCTACGCAAAGCACTGAACACAGGTCTCGAGCCGGTCGTGGGTCGGCGAGGAGCACGGCAGTACGCAGGACCCCGAGAGCCCTGGATGCCTTCCGGCTACATAGATGTTCCGGCCGCTGAAGGAGTGGTGCGGTTATTTTTATATACTCCATCCCTCTCGGCTCCACCACGATATTCCATCCGGCCGTGCTCGAACGAAGTGGTCATATCGCGGGACGAATGCTCTCAGGCGCAGGATTCTGACAAGACCAGGCGACCGTCTCGCACGTACTGCTAAAAGCCTCAGAATACATCGAGGCATACCAGCTCACGTGACCCGGATCTCCTCGGATCCCTAGGGTTGGTGCCCACCTTCGACTCGAGTGGTTGAGAATCGACGATTGGCCCTTCGGCGCTCAAAGGCATTCTTTCAAGTTGTACGACCTTAGTTATCTGGTACAAAGCGAGCATAAACATTGGCTACACAATACTACCACGGCACTATGGTGTCAGCAACTAATACAGCTTCTTGAGGAGGACACTGACCTTACAGTTATGGACGACGATCATGGCACATTCAACCTCACCCAGAGCTGGTCAGACGAAGACCGAACACCCACATCAACCAGGGAGGTTCATGGCTTCTATTCGTACAGCATGGCCGCTGAGGTCTTTGCAGTGGTCGGTGTCGGTGCTTTCTTACCGGTCACGCTCGAACAGTTAGCGAGGGAGAACGGCGTGTTGTACTCCGACCATACCACACCATGCGTTGCGCCGGCGGCATCAGCAGCGAGAATGCTAGCGAGAGCCACGGAGGGTGCCAGGGATCCAGATCAGTGCCTGATACATTTGTTCGGAACAGACGTCACTACAGCCAGCTTTGCCATGTACACTTTCTCCGTTGCGGTGTTGTGTCAAGCATTGACACTGGTGTCTGTCAGTGCATTTGCAGACTATGGGGAAAATAGAAAGCGTCTTCTGCTTGGCTTCGGTACCACTGGAGCAATCATGAGCATGTCCTTCATGTTCGTCGTACCCGCCATCTACCTTGTCGGTGCACTCCTCGTCATCATCGGCGTGACATGTCTTGGCTCGTCTTTCGTCGTCCTCAACTCCTTCCTGCCATTGTTGGCAGCGAATCATCCTTCAGTCAACGGAATGTCCAAAGAGGACAGACTTAGCTCTGAGGAATCCCTTCCTGCGCAGAGTAATACAGCCGAGCTGCAGATCTCGACCAGCATCTCCTCGAACGCGGTAGGGTTGGGGTACGCCGCCGCAGTTTTCGTCCAGATCCTCGGAATTGGCATCTTAGCAACCACGAAGAAGCTGTTCGGCGAATCTATTTCCTCGACATTGCCTCTTAGGCTGATCCTGCTCTTAGCTGGTCTCTGGTGGCTTGCCTTGATGGTTCCCGCTGCACTTTGGCTTCGCAAACGGCCAGGGCCTCCTCTGCAAGACTCGCAGCTATCGCAGCGCAGCAGTAAGCTTATGACGGCTATCACATACGTGCGGTTCGCGTGGACTTCGCTCTGGCGCACCGTCAAGATTGCAGCACAACTCAAGCAGATGGTCCTCTTCCTCGGCGCTTGGTTCTTACTCTCCGATGCACAGGCGTCGGTCTCTGGCACAGCGGTGCTCTTCGCCAGGACTGAGCTCAAAATCGGTACGATCGGTATCGCTCTGCTGAGTATCACAGTCATGGTCAGCGGCGTTCTCGGCGCGTGGCTCATCCCTATCTTCTCGAGACGCATGCACTGGACCAGCACACAAACGATCGTCGCCTGCCTCGTGCTCATGGAGCTTGTCCCAATCTACGGACTCATGGGCTATCTCCCATTCGTCCGCTCCTGGGGAGTCGGCGGTCTCCAGCAATGGTGGGAAATCTACCCGCTCGGCTTCGTCTTTGGCATTGTCATGGCTGGCTTATCGAGTTTTTGCCGCTCTTGCTTTGGACAGCTTATTCCAGCAGGCAGTGAAGCTGCTTTCTTTGCACTGTTTGCCATTACAGATAAAGGTAGTAGTGCTATCGGCCCAGCGGTGGTAGGAAAGATCGTTGACATGACCGGACATATCAGGCCTGCTTTCTGGTTCATAGCGGTATTGATTGCACTGCCAATGCCATTGATCTGGTATACCGATGTCAACGCGGGCCAGCAAGATGCTAGACGCATGGCTGCGAGGTTGAAGGAGCAGAAGGGAGTGAGCATGCAACTGAGGACTGTCGAGCAAGGAGAAGAGGCCGAAGGCTTAATGAGGGCCGTAGAGTAAGGCAAGAAATTGACCGCATCCTTTGATACGCCCGTTCCATGTCTATTGTATGCAAAGAGCTTCGAGCTTCTCTGTAGCAGCATCGCCTGAAGAAGAATCCCATCCAATGCCCCGGCATTTCCCACGAGACTCAAACTCTACGCCTTGCTTTCGGAGCATCCTCTCACATACCCACCTCACAGTTCTGCTGTGTAAGCTACCTTCTGCATCACCGTACTCGGGGTCCTCATGGCTCTGATGATCACCCCAATCACCTCCATCGATAACACTTGTTCCGCTGCCTAGAGCTTGGAATATCACAAGCTGATCCTGTAGGTACTCATCGACGCAGCCGCCCCTTTTTAGCTCCCTCTTCAGCTCCATCACTACAGTCTGACACATATGATCAATCATTTTCCCTCGCTCTGCCTCGTTTTTAGGAGTACGTCCTGAAGAAAGGAAGTCCTGTCCAAGCCTCCAACCATTTGTCGTATGGGCAACAAGCAGCAGATATAGCCGTCTTGGGTCCCCTGAATCTTCTGCCCCCAAGACGTCAACGGGCAGATCCGGCGCGAAATACTCAGCTATTACTCCCTTCAGAACCTGCTCGAGGTCTTCCTTGTCTCTATCGCCTGAAACCATGTGGACTGTGAGTTTTTCGATATCGCCTCTGTCCCTTACCTCAAACGACGGCAACTTGAATCTACCAATAGGCGATCGACGCATTCTGATATGTACTTCGCCGATCTTGGACGCATTGCCCGCCCATCCCCGGTCTTTGATGTCGCACTCGATTAATGGTAGACCAATGCGATGTAGAATCGGAAGTAGAACGTGTTGAGCGTATTCGCCTGACATGCTTTTCGACACATTTGTGCCGCCTTTCAATGTCAAGTGAACGGCATCCTCCTCCTTTGCCCGATTGCTGGGGGTGGTCGCACGACTTGTAGAGGCACGCTGACCCTGTGCCGAACCAGACGGACTTGAATCCTTGCCAAATATAAAGAATGGTAGGATGGCCTGCAATATCAGCCAGACGCTTCCCGGATTCCGCAGCTCGATTGTGTTGGTCTCGAAGTCAACCAAAGCATTAGGCTTCGCAGCCTTGGCAGTTTTATACTGGTCGTGGTCTGCGCCTGGGATGAACGCAATATCTCGACTCCCCACCTCTGCTCCCTCCACATAAGCGTTACACATCCGCGCGAGGTAGATCACCGCAGCAAGATGCGACTCCTTCAGTCCGCCTTCCGCCTTTCCGGCGCCACCTCGAACGCCACCTTTGCTTCTGCCGCCACGGCTCTGAGCTTTGCCGTCTTGCTTCGATCTACCTTGCGGTGCTCGATTGGCACGGACATTGTAGATATGCACTGGTATGCCAGTGATCGCCGACAATGAAAGTGCAACCCGAACGAGTTGGCCACCACCTTCGAGCGTCGAGCCATCGAGCTCTATGGGCTTCACGTTTGGCATGGCTAACGTGTCTGCCAATGAGACTTGAATATCGGTTTCGAGGCCCACCACAGTAGCCTGAAGTTCTCCGCGTCCACGAACTGTCGGCCTTCCGAGCGCTCAATCGTTCAGTATCCAGTGTTTGATCAATGACGCGATGCTATGACTTAGGAAATATGTCAGCTTAGGAGAAATGGACTTGACGAGCATGCGAGGTGTGAACTGATACCTGAAGGTAGTAGTGTTGAGGCTCGGTCGCTGCTTGTCATGACTGAGGTGAGTCACCGAGTCGCGCCTACCGTAACTTGCACAGCCTGCGAGGTTCACCCTTGGCACGTGTTCTTGACGTGCAACGGTCGTGCATACATAATATCATTTTACTTGGGGTATGGTGAATTCGACACGAGTTTGTGCTAACATTCAAGGTCAACTCCGGTAAAGTGATTTTGATTAGCGCAGGGGTGTGCCTAAGAGCGCACCTAGCGCTTCTGCTATTCTGATGTCGTGGTTACACAGCCCGTTGCACAGACCTGACATATGTGGCAGGAGTGCTTCGCCGTTTTGAGAACTCTTGTTGTGACCTTGAAATCCTCATTCCTCGCGGCACACTATGCTATCGGCGCCTTTGTTTGTCGGAGGAGGTGCACAGAGAGCGCGAGACCTGGCGAGCACAGAGGCCGAAGGTACGCTAACGGGCAATACTCTTTCTGCAACGTTCTTATCGCTTGTTGATAAGTAAGGCCGGGATATCGTCGAGCACAGAAAGAGTGAGGACGTCCTTTACAGCGACGGCCCCCAAACATTGACGATCGAAGTTACGGTGCAGAGAATCTATGGGTTTGAGCCCCCTATAAGAAGTTCCCAAACGGCGCCGGGAGCCGCCGTGATCCAGCAATGCTTTTATTCAGAGCTTAGCTAAGATAAGCTTAGCAAAGCCCAACCGCATGTTCATCAAAACCAGATCGGTAGTTACAAACTCCACTTCGCGCATCATGACCCAGGATTACCATGGAGTCCTTGTGAGGACTAGCTGTGCTCTCAAGAAATGCCGAAACGCGAAGAGCGAGATTGAGGCGACATGACAAATGCTTGTTTCGAACGAACATTTCTTTATCTACGCATCGCTGTCGAGTCTTGCCACTTCTGGACATCATCCGCATCCCTAACCAGTGTAGACAGCTATAACAGCGCGACGCCATGGGCCTGGATGCGAACGAGCCACACAGCGAGCAGAGCACGCTTCGGGACCAAGCCATCTCGCACATCGACGAAAGTCCTCCAGAGTCATCGTCCGACAGAGCCCTCCATACGGCCGACAACGAGAAAAATGATGTCGAAACACCTTCTCAAGAATCTCAGAAGCCAGCCGCTGGTCCACCTCCACCGCCCAACGGTGGCCTCACAGCATGGCTGCACGTGCTTGGCGGCTTCAGCTTGTTTTTCAACACATGGGGCATCTTGAATACTTTTGGGATCTACCAAACGTATTACGAATCAGGTGCCTTGTTTACGGAGAGTTCCTCAAACATCTCTTGGATAGGCGCTGCCCAAGCATATTGCGTCCTTCTAGTCGGCTTCTTGTCAGGACCGATCTATGATCGTGGCTACTTCCGCTCACTGCTAGCAATCGGGAGTTTTGGTGTAGTGTTCGGGCATATGATGCTCAGTATTAGCGACAAATTCTGGCAAATTTTGCTCGCTCAGGGCTTCTGCGTCGGCATTGGAGCAGGGTGTCTGTTCGTGCCATGTGTCGCCATCTTGCCCAGTTACTGGAGCACGAAACTCGGACTGGCGGTTGGGCTTGCCGCTGCGGGATCGAGTTTGGGCGGTGTCATCTACCCTATCGTCTTCTACAAATTGATTGATCGAGTCGGCTTCGGATGGAGCACGAGAGTGATTGGGTTCATTGCACTTGCGACACTTCTAGTCCCAAACTTCGTCATGAAGATGCGATTCAAGCCTCCAAAAGCACGAGCACTGATCGACTGGAGCGCCTTCACGGACGGGCCATACGTTTTGGCAGTCATGGGAGCAATGATCGGATTTATCGGGCTGTACGTCATGTTCTTTTTCATTTCATATTATGCTGAGGAAGCAGGCATCACGAGCGCCGCGATGAGTTTCTATATTGTTCCGATCTTCAATGCGGGCAGCACCTTTGGACGAGTGCTTCCCAATGCACTCTCTGACAAGACTGGACCGGTGAACTTGATAGCGCCAGGCGCTCTCATCGTGGGTGTGCTGCAGTTTGCTATGATTGGCGTGAAGTCTGAAGCGGCTTTGATAGTGGTGGCGGTTCTGTTTGGGTTCTTTAGCGGCGTGTTCATTGCATTGCCGCCGGTGCTCTTTGTTGCACTTACGAAGGACAAGACCAAAATCGGAACCAGAATTGGGATGGGCTTCGGTTTTCTCGGCTTTGGTGTTTTGGCTGGTGGACCAGGTGGCGGCAGCCTCCTTGGGGGCGGTTCCGGGACTTATCACTGGACAAGTCTGTGGGTGTATGCGGGTGTCTCGGGCATTGTATCGAGTGTGCTCTTTGTTGTTTTGCGCATATCCAAGGCTGGTTCGAAGTTAAGGGTCAAGGTCTGAGACCTAGGAAAGCATGCAGTTTGTATTCGTGTCCCTACGAATGTGATAGACAACGGATCTGAATTCTACGGCCAGCTAGACTGCTAACAGTCACTAACATTTCGTTCCTTCTTCTTACCGCGTCCCCTTGACGCTTGTAGGATGGCGTTCGTTGCCTGGCAAGGCTGGCCAGTATGGCAGCCCGCACTACGGCAGACGAAGCGGCCAAATGTGTCACACTGCCAGAGATTCTCCGCTTGTAGAAATTACCTGATAAGATTTCGTGCCTTGATATTACGGCTCGAAGTAAGTGCCATCCACGGTGACAATGGCTGAAAAGAAGAGAAAAGGTAAGCATGCAATATGACCTTGCTTCCGAGCACGCAACATATTCCCGCGCTTGCCTTCTACAGTACAATTAGCTGGTACTGACGATTATAGTAATCGACTCTAGTTCTGCCCCAGCCCAAGCTACCAAAAAGCCCAAAAAGAGCTCTAAGCAGGATGTCAAGACAGCTGCAACCAAGCCAACTGAGGTAGTTGAATCGGTCGATGCACCGACCGGTCTAGCGACAGCGCCAACAAAGAAAGCTCGCAAAAGAGCGGCAGATTTCCTCGATGGTGAAGCCGAATCCGCCCCTCCCCAAACGGGCAAAAGGCAGGTGAAAGCCGTGGGAGAACAGCCAGCTTCTCTGACAGCGGACGGCGCGAATGGTGTAATTGAGCGCAGCGATAACGAGAACGTCTCAATCACCACTTCGAAGAAGGCCAAGAACAATTCGATGATGGCTGAGGCAGAACGTACGCAGGACCACGAGCTCGAAGAGGAATACGACGCTGCCGACGGCGATTCCACAAAGGATGAAGAGATTGATAGTGCGCCTGCGCTGCTTACTGGCTTCGACTCTGACAACGACGACCCGGCTGAAGATAAAGATCTTGATGTGAACCGCGTTGCACCAATTCCACAATTCAAGAAGACTAGCAAGAAGCTGCGGCAAGCGAAGGAGAATAAGAGTGATGGCCCAGGCGTGGTCTACGTCGGTCGCATCCCTCACGGTTTCTACGAAGCACCGATGAAGGAGTACTTTTCTCAGTTTGGCACCATCACTCGTCTCAGGCTGTCACGAAACAAAACGACAGGCGCCTCAAAGCACTTCGCCTTCATCGAATTTGACAGGGACGAGGTGGCCAAAATCGTGGCAGATACCATGGACAACTATCTTATGTTCGGCCACATACTGAAGTGCAAGTATGCGCCTGAGGGAACGCTACATGAAGACGTATGGAAGGGCGCAAACAGAAGGTTTAGGCGAATACCGCAACACAAGCTTCTGAGGCAGAAGGCTGAGGAGCCGAAGAGTCAACAGCAGATAGAGAGAAAGATGAAAAGGGTGCAGGGGAAGAGAAAGGGGAAATTGGATCAAATGAAAGAGTTAGGCTATCAGTACGAGCTGCCAGAGCTCAAGATGCCAGAAGCGCACGGTGTGGCGGCGATCAAAGAGGCGAAGGAGGAGGATATGCCTGCTATTGCGGACGAGGTTGAGGGTGCCTTAGTGCCGCCACCGAATGTGCCAAAAGATGAACTCGCTGCGAAGGTTGAGGAGAAAGTGAAAAGAGCCAAGAAGGATAAAAAGGCAAAGACTACAGTAGAAGATGCTGGTGCACCAGTCTTGGTTGAGCCCACGAGGAAAAAGGCAAGGAAGGGCGAAGACGTCGCTGAGGAGCCAACAGCGGCCGAGGTTGCGCATGATGAGCATAAAGTGCAGGTCAAAAAGCCGAAGGCGAAAGCGGCCGCCGCAGAGGGCAAGCCGCTTCCCAAAAAGGAGGGCAAACAGCTCAGAGGGATCTTGAAGAAGCCAAAGAAGGCTTGAGCGTTCCGGATTGCTCGTTGATGTCCTCTAGGTCTGTAGCCCGCACATAATGCTCAAGCCATATTACGCGTCCTGTTCCCCTTCCCATCGTGGTCGAGGTTGGGTCACACGTCGAATGAATCACTCACCAAGCGGATACACAAGTGAACTGGTCACTCGAGTCTGGTCATGCGACGAGGACGCCTCAGGTTGTGGCAGCAGGTGATGTCTTGGTCAGGTCTATAATGGGAAGTTGAAGTTCAGAATAGCGACCGCTGGGCCCTGGGAACCAGTCAGCCGCAGTACACGTGTAGAAATCAGTCATAATTTCCTCCGCGTACATTACTTGCGATGGCTTTTCGTCGGCTGCGGTCTTCCTAGAGCATATCTGCATGGCTTAATCCAATTGCATACCCAGCAAATAGATGATTCCAGTGCATGGTACTTCTGCAAAATTCACCTCGGTGCCTTGCATAGCCGGCGCTGGAGGGCCAGTTGACATGGAACGGGGTGGATCCTCGGGCTGGCCTGAAGTCAATATCGGACATGCGAATGGAGAACCTCGCCTATTGGCCGCGCCAGCCGGACGGAGGCCGGGGGAAGACTTTAAGCGGTTCTGCACCTCGAGCGTTGGTTGGCTTCTCTATCTGGTGCTGCGGCTAGCCTAACCTTAGCGACCAGACCAGTTCGTGAAACTCTTGCTCTCAATTTCGACTGGATGGCAGTTTTCGTGTTGGTGCTCTTCCGTCTTGCGCTTCTCAGCTGACATGCGACTCTCACAACATCATCAGCAGGACGAAGGAGTTGTCCGGTTGAGTTGACGACCGCCCCGACTATGATCAAGATGGGAGTTTGAGTCGTACGAGGAATCATACTCGAAACCTCAGGCTACGATTTCCCGGCGCGATAGTCAAGTGACTGCTGCGACTAACCGACGTCAAGTTTGTGTCAAGGTCGACATCGAGCGATATGGCGTACGCAGGGACGCATAGTCGCAACGACTCGGGCGTGTCTATACAGTCAATACACAGCCTGACCACTCACGATAGTCCACCGAGTCCGACCTTGACGAATCCAGACTCCATACTCCCCATCCTGCCGTGGCAGAGATCTTTTGACAGTAATGACGGGCCGCATCCGCTACTTGAACCAGAAGTCCCCCTGTCGCAAACCCTATCGAACACTACCAACTCGACACAGAGGAATAGCGGTGCTTCTGACGGTTCGATTCACGTTGCAACAGCTATATCGATGCCTATGAGCTCGAGGCTCTCCGCTCGTCCTCCTACCACAATCCAAGGCGCGAGTACGCCAATCCCTGCCTATACCGGCTACGAACATGGTGCCCCACTCAGCGACATCTACGAAGAGAGTGAAGCGAATGGCACACCGAGGTCTACTCGGCGGCGGACACCATCGCCTCTGACAGATGACGAGCGAGGCAGAGGGAGTACGACGCCGACTAGGCCATCCTTACGACACAAGCACCGCATTAGTTCCATTTCTACCTCTAGCAGTGGTGGTTCAGATGTTGGTGACTGGGAGGATTTCGATTCCTCCAAAGTGCTTTCCAGCAGAGTTGCCGCCGATCTTGCCCAGCTGAGGAGAGAAGACACGTTGGATGTCGATGAAGATACAATCAGGAGTAGACGGCAGAGCAGGGAAGAAGAAGAGCTCGCTGCGCTAAATGCGCGGGCCGAGAAGATCCTGGAGAACGCAAGGAAGAGGCTGACCCATATGGAAGATAACTTGAAGTTTGCGAGAAACTCAATAGTAATGCCCAGCAGGTCTCCAAATCTGGGAGCTGAACATCAGCCTGTTGGCGGTTTGTATAGGTCGATATCTGCCGCTGGTGCAAGCAAGTTGGGAAAGAACAGACAAACTGGCTCTTTGGCAATCCGTACTTCTGCGAGCTTGCAGCACATGCGAGGAGCAAGCGATGCGGGCGTGCCAAGTGCAACCATGAGATTGTCGCGTCTACCAGACACGCGATCGGCAAGTGCTCTGGAATACGGAAGCCCGAGCAAATACACCTTGTTTCCTCCCAACGCGAACCAGTCACCTATTTCACGGATTCAGCCGAGCCCGGCAAGTAGTCGAAGTTACACTTCCCCCTTAAGACCGCTTGAAGAAGAAAGAGGAAGCCCCAGCACAGCGGAGACCACACCTGAAAGTGCAAAAGCGCCTTTTATGAAGGGGCTCGGCATACTTAGCCCTCTTGCTGCTGTGTCAAGGGAGAACCTGACAACCACCTGCACTGTAGATCGTCTGCCCCCACGCCAGACTCCCACTCCTACACAAATCCGCCGGTCCACTTCATCAGCCTCAACGAAATCTGCAAAGGAGCTCAAGGAGCAGATGACCGACCTCAAAACCCGAATCGCCGAACTCAGGTCCAAGACACAAGAAGAAAGTTTGCGCCGAAGAAGCTTCCAAAATCTTGGTACATTGAGTCCACCCGCGAATGAGGCCCCAGAGCAGTGGTACGTGTCGGCTCCTGCCTACGAAGACACTGGAACGCCGGTTAACGCTACCGCTGGTGTTGGGTGGACGAGTCCCGCTTCACCAACTCTACCAAACATATCAAAGCCAGCATTGCAGCCGCAGAACTATGGCGGAGGAAACGATTCGGCACCAATTACGCCTGCGAATGCGCGGTTCCTCGACATTGACCGAATGACACCGGACACCGAAGCGAAACTGCTCAGCTCGACAAGGACCGATAGAAACACTCCTTCACTGGCGCGGCAGCGAGATGTGGTGGATGAGCAAGACGAAGAAGATGACGACGGGCGACAAGCTTTTGACTCGGTTGTCGAGCGATCTCGCTATGAGGATGCCTCGGGTGAGATAGAAGACGATAGTGACGGAGACACGGAGCAAATCGCTGAGAACGAAGAGGAACAGATTTACCTTAACGAAGTACTCGAAGAATCCCTCCGCGATGCTGAGGTTGAGCCAGAAGTGCCAGCCATTCCTGGTAGCTATGTCGAAAACCCCGATGGCATTCCTGCTTTCGTGCGACACGAAGCTCAAAGACACGAAGATCGTTTAGACGCCTTCGATTATGAGAACATGTTTCTTCACAGTGCAATGGGCACTTATACGGGAAGGAGTATCAATGGGTCCGATAGTGGATCTGACGTCGATACCGAAGATGATGGAAGTGTCGGGACTAGCAGAGCTGACAGCAGAACTCCAGTAGAGGATGCAGAAGAAGAACAAGAGATCGAGACCGAGTCTGCCACTGACAAGGAGATGGCAGGTGTAACGACTAGAGGAGTTGTTCCCGGGCATAGTCGTCAGATTACGCCCCAATCCATCCACACTCAGTACGATCCAAAACAGCTACAAAGCCCTCCCAGGACTGAGTTATCTGAACCACCAAAACCATGGGTACACGCTAGAAGCAGCTCAATGGATTCCGTGACGACATCAGGAACGTTCGAAACAGCAACGGAAGGCGAACGGTATGATGAGACGCCAAATGAGATTCTGAACTGGGATCCGGCGCCATCTAGTAGTATTGGCCATTCGCCAACCTCGCACCAGGTATACCGAAGTAACCAAGCTCAGGGATCACCCATGCGTACCAGACATGGCTTCTCTTCACCACAAGGAGGTGGCCGTACCACGCCATCCACTACACGATCGCCGATTGCCAGTTCACCATTGCGGCAACAACACTTTGAAGTTAGCTATGATCGCCAGAAAGCTATGCAGTCGCCAGGTCTAGGCCTTGGCGTTGTCGGAGCTGAGAATGCACAATACATCAACGACAACGGCGTACCAGAGCGATTCCAGGGACGACCAAGTCCAACACACTCCAGGCAGTCTTCTGTGGCATCGGCGCAGCAGAGCTTTCGGCCTGAGTCTCAGGCCACCATCGTCGCAGTCTCGCCAGCCAAAGGCCATAAGAGGCAATACTCGAGCATTGACCGAGCTCGATCGCCACTTACACCGAGCAATCACAATGGAAGTCCAGTCGTGGTGACTGTAGCATCATCACCTCAAAGACAAGTCGTGATTAACACAGCCTTGCAACGACCTGGATCCTATGCTGTGGAGCCACAAACAGCTGGCCCTCCGAATGCACCGCTTCCGGCACCACCTAGCTCTGCAATCTTACAAGGGCAAATGGCTAGATCAACTGAAGTCAACATCAAAAGATCGAATAGTGCACCAAAGCGGACACCGTCAATGTCACAAGGACGGTACGTCCCGCAGAAGCAACAACAAGGACAACTTGAGACGCCACCAGCCCTCCGAGACACATCGACGGCACCACCGGTACCAGGAGCGATGCCGAATACGGAAATCCTTATGGAGAGTCTCATCAAGTTAGCAGACCCCAGCTTCGCACTTGCACCAGGTATAAGGTTCGAAGAAGTGGACAAACATCTCGTACTAGGTCTGCTTGGTGCAGTCGGTGGTGTATGCAATGGCGTTCTGCGGGCGAGCGTTCAATCTGGTAGTCCTGCCATGGGCAAAGCGCAGGCTGAACAACTTGTATATATGCTCAGGACGAGACTCGAGGAGGCAACGAATATCTTAGAAGGACAAAATCGAGACAGCACACCACAACGCGACGGTTGAACCATGAAGGAGAACTGATTGGGACCCGTGGCATCTCGAGGTTGGATACAAGCGAGCATGAGTTGGACATTGTACAAGTACGTTGATACACATCTACACACGAGCTGCAAAGCTGGATATGAGCGAGCGCGAGTTGATATGGACGTGCTGCACTCACCTTCTGAACATAGTTTAGTATTTAATATGAACATGTTGGACACATGGTACTCAATTGTGATTGTTTGATTGTCGAAGCAGGTAAGCCGAGATGCGATATCTGGCGGCTGATCATCGGCGTCAGATAAGCAATTTTCTGAAAGTTTTCTGGCAGTCGCAAGTCGCAGAGTACATTAAGCGCGGAAACTCAGCCATATACACGTTTGAGGTCAAGCGAGCTCGATTTCAGCATGAGCATGGCAGAGTCAAAGCGCAAAGCCAGCGGTGATGCTGGTTCACCTAACAAGAAGATCAAATCTGAGCACGGTAACACGGGCGTGCATCCAGACCGCCAGCGCTACCAGAAAGGCGGGAAGCCGAACGGGTTCAAAAAAGAGGATAAAGATGGCAAGGAGACTTTCTTGAACGGTATACATGATTCCTTCCCTTTGCCATACAACATGCTCTGGCGAACATTCATCTGACAAGTCCCGTTCACAGGCCAATCCTCCCGCGAAGCCCACCATAAGCAAAAGCAACTAAGACAGGAGCGACAAGCCGCAAAGCCAAACGCCGACTCCATCCACCGCAGCAAGAAGATCTGGGAGCGCCTGCGGATCAAGTCGGCCGTCCCGAAAGACGAAAGAAAACAACTCGTCGACGAACTCTTCAGTATTATTACTGGACGGGTCAAGGAGTTCGTGTTCAAGCATGATTCCGTGCGTGTGGTCCAGTGCGCTTTGAAGTACGCGACGCCCGAGCAAAGGACGCAGATTGCGGAGGAGCTGAGGGGGAGCTACAGGGAATTGGCGGAGAGCAAGTACGCAAAGTTCCTGGTTGCGAAGTTGATTAGCGAGGACAAGAGCCAGACGGTCCGGGATATCGTCGTGCCGGAGTTTTATGGCCATGTAAAGAGGTTAATCCGACATCCGGAGGCAAGCTGGATTATGGATGATATCTACCGGACGCTTGCGACGCCGGAGCAGAAGGCGAAATTGCTGAGGGAGTGGTATGGTGGGGAGTTCGCCGTGTCTGGGCTGCACGATGAGAAGGAAGGCGTTACGGCTGATCTTGCGGCGATTCTGAAGGAGAGTCCGGGGAAGAGGGGGCCTGTGATGAGTTATTTGAAGGAGATGACGAATCAGTTGGTGCAGAAAAAGACGACCGGTTTCACGATGTTGCATGATGCATTGTTGCAGTACTTTGTTAACTGTGCGGTTGGCGGTCCCGAGCATGCCGAGTTCCTTGAGATGTTGAGGGATGACGAGGAGGGGGACTTGTTCAAGAATCTTGCTTTCACGAAAAGTGGGAGTCGGGTTGTGCGGTTGGCGCTTGCGTATGGTGCTTCGAAGGATCGACGGAACATATTGAAGCACTACAAGACGCATATCAAGCTTATGGCTGCGGACGCCTATGCGCATATGGTGCTTCTGGCTGCGTTTGCAGTAATTGACGACACGGTCATGACGGCGAAGGCGATCATACCAGAGCTGGTTGGGAAGGACCTAGACGCTGAAACACGGGATCAGGAATTGCTTGGTCTAGTGGCGCATATCAACGGGAGGATACCGCTGTTGTATCTCATGGCGAAGGAAGGAGAAAGCCCAAAGTGGTTGCTTGACACGCCGCACCACGACATGTTACGCGAAGTGCGAGAGATCAGAAAATCGACGTCGAAAAAAGACGCCGAGACACGAAGAGTCGAGCTCAACAAGACCATCGCACAGCCGTTGCTTGACTTCGTCGCATCTCAAGCCGAGACACTGATCCAGACGAGCTACGGCTGCCAATTTATCGGCGAGGTTCTGATCGGTGGCATTGGCGACAAAGAAGACGCACTCAACGCAATGATCAGTCTTGCTACCCATGAAGACGCAACTGCACTGTTAACCACGCCCCACGCGGGCCGGCTGTTCAAGACCCTCGTGCAGGGCGGGCGATTCAACCCGGCGACGAAGACGGTCGAGCCAACCGATCCGCCTTTGAAGTTCGCTGAATCACTGTATAACACGCTCACGGAGGGCACCGAAGACGGTCTTCTGCAATGGGCTACCGGCTCCAACTCATGGACGGTGGTGGCCATGCTTGAGAACGAAGATTTCGAAAACAAGGATGAGCTGGTGGCATATCTGAGGAAGCATAAAGATCAGCTGACGGCGCCTAAGGAGGACAAAGCTGCAGGTGCTGGGGCGAAGGTCCTCCTTGAGAAGATAGGTGCTGATGCTGGAGAGGGAGGAGCCACAGCAAAGACGCACAAGGAAGGGCAGAGCGAAAAGACGAAGAAGGTCAAGACCGAGGAGGACGGCGAGGTAGGATATATGCTTGGCGATGAGATGGCGGAGGTCAAAAAGGCGAAGAAGGAGAAGAAGAGCAAAAAGGAGCGGAAATGAGTTAGTGGCCTGTCTCTGCGCACAGTATCCGTATATGGCCGTAGTTGCGGGACAGAATTGCCGCACCACTGGAGTCCAGCCAGCGATGAATCCAGTCTCTGGCATCCTCTCTTCAAATGTCAGCTACAGGTACTTACAGTGACGTGGTGAAATTGGCGCAATACCCTCCCCTACTATCCCATGCACTCTCCTCCCTGAATGTCAATGGACCCGTACCAACCAAGATATACACATGTTCCACAATGAACTCCTCGCCGTCGGCATCGATAGCAACGCGCCCACCACATGTTTACATTCTGCCACCAGGTTCGTCAGTTTGACACGCACCCCCACGAGCAGAGCAGCACGATACCAACCACACCACCACCATCGAGAGACAGTCTCTACCCGTAAATATCGCAAAGACGCACGAAGGAAGACATCTTGGATACGAGCTCCTCGTAAAGTATGTATACCAACTAATTAGCCGCTACAGCAACGCAACGTACGTTGACCGATCGATCGACCGGGGCGTGCCCCCCTCATACGGCCGTACATGGACTGTCAGGCCCCCAGTCCTAACTACCGTACAGTAACAACCAGCCCGATCCCGACCGACCGACGGACTAACTAACTTACAGTACCCAGTCAGTTAGAAGCGCTTGCTTCACCGTGCCAGTCAATAACTTAAGCGAAAGCGAGACGACGGAAGGAAGAGTATATAACGTCTCGTCTCGGATGAATAGATAGTCATCATGGCCTTCGCGGTAGTGTACAGATACAGTAACTTAGTTGCAACCAAGCATTTGCTGGATCCCTTTACTGCGGACTTCTCTGATCTAAAGAAAGCATATTGCGTATCATATTGCATACAGCATTGCAGACTAAGCTCGTCTCCCCACTAGATCCAGGATGACTTCTCGAACAGACAGCAGCAAGGAAAAAGTCGATATGGAGAAGTACTGGCGGACGCGCGACTTCAAGACATCAGCGAGGTACGTTACGTGCCGTTTCACTCCAGTTCAGTCCAGTCCAGTCTACGTCGGCTATACTGGCCCTTACACTTGCACTTGCACTCACTTGCATCAATATGGAACGAACGTGCGTTCTTCTTCGATGACATGACATGAGCTTAACCTTTTCTACCCTCGACAGACTCCACCTCCAACACTGGCTCTTCCAGAGCACGCTCGGCTTCGTCCTCATACCCAGCATCCGCGAAGCTCTAGCCAACGGACGCACCACGCCCCTGCGCGTCGCTGATCTGGGCTGCGGGAACGGGTAAGTGAGCAAGCATCATGTCGCTCCTAATGCGATGGGAGATCGCCCAAGCCGACTGAGCCGACGCACTGACAACGCCCAGAGCATGGCTATTCGAGTGTGCGAACGTCCTCCCGCCCAGCGCGCAGCTCTACGGCTTCGACATCCAACCTGTGCATTTTCCCGCGGCCACGAATATTCCCCCGAATGTGAAGCTGATGGAGCGGGACGTGCTCGATGCTAAGCTACCGGATGATCTCGTTGGATCCTTCGATGTGGTCCATATCCGCGCGTTCGGGAGCTTGATTCGCAATAGTGATTGTGGGCCGGTGCTGAGGGCTGTGGAACGGCTGTTGAGGCCTGGTGGGTGGTTGCAGTGGGAGGAGGCAGATACGAGTGCGATGACGGCGAGTGCGGGACGCGACGATGGTGCTAGGAGCTGTAATATGCTGCTGAGTGTGATCGAGGCTGGTGGACGGGCGAATGGTACGACAGTTGAGTAGGTTGTTCCCAGTGGCTCGTGATCGACAGCTGACGGTGCGGTGGTAGTTGGTTCGCGACTGTTGGAGATCAAGTTGCGGCGGCTAATTTCAATTACACCAACGTTGTGAAGTTTCCGCTGAAGTCGGAGCAGTACAAGGCGTGGACGGAGGACTATTTGTTAGTGTATGAGGAAGTTGCGCAGATGGTGCCAAAGGAGAAAGATGCGCCTGGAGCGCCACTGACTCGAGAGAAATATGAGGGGATGTTTGATCAGGTGGTGAAGGAGACGAACGAAGGAGCTGTGATACACAGCCAACATCTGATTGTTATAGTAGGCCAGAAGGCCGCTTAATTCATGCTCCTACGTTAGACTCTTACAGGCTGGCCTCGTTCATCGACCAAGTGCTCATCTATCTGTTCTGGGCCACCGCCAACGCCTGTACAGATGATCCTGCTGACACCGCCCTTAAGAGTCATGACAGTCTTGGATTCGAGAGCACCTCGGTCGTTCGGTGGGACTTTGCTGCCATACTCGCCATCCCAACCTTTTACTGATTGTAAAACATACCTAAAGACACCTGCAACAAGCTTTTCATTCTTCTCCTCGTAGTAGATGACGGCATTCGGACCGGCGTCAAAGGTGTAGGCGGCCACGAGCTCGCCAGCCCTTCTGTTGATGGTCTCGACAGCATTCATGGCGGCTCTTGACACATCATTCAGGTAGTGGATGGGCGGCCATGAATCTAGACAGCAAGCATGAAAGGAGTTGCTGTCCTTCATGGTAGTCTCGGCAAACTTGGGGAAATCTTTGGCTTGGATAGCTTCTTCCATTATTGCCATGCGTTTGGGCACAATTTCCTCAGCTCTTACTTTGAAAAGTGTGGATGTCTCGACGGTGGTTTGCATACCAGCGGTGGACGGCACACCCTTCTTATCTGCACTCACGACCAGTATCAGAGCCCTCATGTCTGGCCAGTGGCTGACTGGCGCAACCTCTTCCGCTATACTGTCCTGACCATCTTTTGAACTGCCAGCCCGCCAAGCGACATAGCCGCCCATCAAGCTCCGGCAAGCGCTGCCTGAACCTTGTCTAGCGATCAGGCTGAGCTGAGTGGGGCTGTGAGGGAGGTCGTAGAGATTTGCAATTGATCGAACAAGGGCAGCGAAGCCGGCAGCGGAACTTGCTAGGCCAGCAGCGGTTGGAAAGTTGTTGGCAGAGACGAGCTTGAGAGGCATATCAGCCAACTTTGGTAGTGAGGAGTCTTTCGCTTCGACATCCTTCCGGAAGCGACGTAGCAGCTGCAGACATGCTTGGGTCCTTTTGCTGGACTGTATATCCTCTGGCTCACCGTTGAGGAGGAGCGAGTCCTGGCCGGTGTAGCTGGAGGAGCACGATGCTGTGGTGTGGGTCTTGAGTGACTTCTGTGAGAGGGTGACAGAGAGTGAAGAGTTGGTGGGTAAGTTCAACGAGGTGTCTCGCTTGCCCCAGTACCTACCATGCTCGTCAGTAGCTGTGGTATAGGAGCCAGGGCACCAAGAGAAGGAGCATGCAGTGCGTACCTACTTGATCACGGCAATATTGACAGGCGCAGTGGTGCTTGCTCGGTATACGGTGGTGTCAGACATGGTGCTGGTTGTGACAGAAGACTACCTAGGTATCGAACGGCAAAGCAGTTGTCGGACGGGCGGTGATGGTGGGCTGAACACAAATTTCTCAAAAGGGAAGGCGCGTACTTGAATCGGGCTTGCCTCGGACCGCATCTTGCATGACCCGGGCAGGCAGGACCCACCTGCACCTTCCGCCTCCGATATCTTCAAGGAATGTCGAACATCACTTTGCGCCATCCGTACCATTTGTAAATAAGAACCTGGTCTCAATATGGGCTGGTGGAAAGCAGATCCCGTTGAAAAGGCGGACGAGCCTCCGCCGCCATACCCGACATCACACCCTCAGCCTCAGCCTCACCCTCAGATACCATCAAGGCACCCGCCCATAGCAGACTCGGCGCAACAAGATGCGTGTCCCGTGGACCACAAGACAAGAGAAATCTGGCTACAGGCTGCCAAACGACAGCAGCAGCAGCAACAGTCATCACAGCCACCTACACCTACACCTACAGACCCTCGCAGCGCAACACCACAACAACACCCACCCTCCCCTCTAAGACAACCAGCTCCAGTAGAACCGCCAAGAGCAGGAGACGGGCCTCTCTCCTTTGGCTCCCGTGCCTCCCGCGAATGCTCAAGCTCAACAATCTCCCAAGCACCTCCACGAGAATCCATCACAGTCCCCAGCGGAAAAGCCACAAGAACCCTCTCTCAGGATCGCGAAGTCTCAACCATCCCACGGGCCAGCACACTTAACCCCGCCGATGGCAGGGCGCCAGCGAACAACGAAGTCGAAACCGGACGAGACAACAGCGGAAACTGGATCTACCCCTCCGAGACACAGTTCTTCAACGCCGTAATGAGGAAAGATACCACCAACACAACCCCGCAAGATCTAGCACAGAGTATCAGCAGCATAATCCCAATCCACAACGCCGTCAACGAGCGGGCATGGTACCTAATCAAGCAATGGGAAGGCGACACCTCGAAGAAATGCGGTGGGCCAAAACTACTGTCATTCCAAGGTCTGGGTGCGGGTGCGCTGAGCCCGAAAGCCAAGTGGAATACGACTGTAATGGGTGCCAAGGAACCCTTCGACAGACATGACTGGGTGGTTGAACGGTGTGGCGGCGAACAAGTCGAGTACATCATCGACTTCTACCAGGGCAAGGAAAGAGAAGACGTGGACCCGAGGAGAAGAGCACAGGAATTGAACTTCTACCTGGACGTGAGACCGAAGCTCAACACCGTGGACGGCGTGAAGATGAGGGCAGAAAGACTGATGGGATGGAGATGATATGACCAGGTACAAAGCACTTGTAGGACTAGTAATGATAGTATGAGAAATCACGACTCATCAATTGACCACCAACTTCAAACTCCGCCTCTACTGTCCCATGTGCCTTTCCGTTTGTGCATGATGGGTATATCTGTCGTGAGGAGTTCCGGAATCCGTTGCATAGAATTTGCTTCAACTCAAACAATTGCCTCACCCTCAAATAACGCCGCCCAATGTTTCAATGTTTCTGGTGATTCCATCACCAATTCCCGTTGCCAGTCCTCATGTTCGTGATGGGCGACTGCTGCTGGTGCTGGTGCTGGCCTTGGTCCAAGCCGTAGGTGCCACTGAACAGCTGATTCCTCACATCCTGCCTTGAATGAAAGTTCTGATTCTGATTCTGATTGGTGGAGGATGGTCTCAGCCAACCTAGAGCGGAGGCAAGCTCATCGTAAGCCTCATGCATCTGTCCAGCCGACTTCTGATTATGTGCTCTCAATTTCTCTTCCCATCCACCATACTGCAGCTGAATGCCACCACCTCGTTTCGAAGCCTCTTTGATGACTGTCGACCAGGCCTTGCTAATCTCTGCATAAGCATTCTGCTTGGCAAGATTGTGCTGCGCGGTATCCCACTCCGGGAGTTCGGTGATGATTTGTGTCACGCCATCAAGATATGCTAGGGAAGTCGCTGACTGTGACTCGTTGGGGGGGAGGAAGTGAGGGGTGAAGTCTGTCAGAGCATCGAGCAAGTCGTTCCATTGTGGCCGTATCCTATCGTAGGAATAGTCTGACCTCGGATTCGGGTCCAGGGGAAAGGATGCGCGTAGGCGATCTAAGTACTGACGGAGGACCTCGAGAGTGCTGTTTACCGACGGGCGAGGAGCGATATTCAGGATGTCGTCCCGTAGCTGAGGATTGCGATCTGACAAAGTGCGAAGGATTGATTGCAGGCTGTCCTTGTCTAGGGTCTCGAGAAGTCGATCTACCGTCAATGGTCTGCCTGTGAGATTCGGTCTTGCTCGCTTTCTTGATATTGGTTGTGCAGGTGGTAGTCTCGCATTGGATGGCTGAGGACTCGTCGACATCTCGTGGTCATCTCCATTAGAGGGCGAGGCTTTTCGTTTTCGAGAATTGGAGGAGGAAGGCGTTTGAGACACTGGATTCATGTTAGTAAGTGGCCGCGACAGGTTTGGGTTTGATGCATCTTACTGGATCTTGTAGGAGAGAGACGCTGTTGTTCGTAGAAGTGAGGAGGGATCGGAGGCGTAGCTAGGCTACTCATGGCGGCAGTGGTCGTAGACAGTCTGCAGTCCACAATCCAGAGTCCACAGTCGACAGTCCAATAGTCCAACAATCCAGTACTCGACGAGGCTTGTCGTAGGTGAGAGTGAGACCAAGGGAGGTGTTGAGCAGGTTGACAATGCGAAGGCTCGCAGGAGTGTCGGAAGTAGGCACGTCGAGATTTGTGTAGATTTCTGTAAAGTGGAAGCGGGTCAGAGGGTTAGAAGGTCAGGTAGCAATATAGCAATAGTGGAATAGCGGAATTGGGAAGGTGCAAGTGATCGTCCATGCACTACTAACTTACTAACTTACTGGCAGTTTGCCGAGCAGCCTGAGACGTCAATAGCTCAGCCTCGCCACCTGTCAGCTGACAAGGCTATCCTGAGTCCTTCTACTAACGTTTGCACATCACCTTCACCCTGTCATTCTGCAACAAAGCACTTGAACGACACGCAGCTTCTGTACGCGCACACACAGCTGACTGACGTCTCAATTGCACCACTATTCAAACAAAGAACGACCCGATATGTCCGACGCAGAACGCCACTGACCACCATATTCACCTACAACCCAATGCATCCTTATTGTGCGCCTCCACATGCTCGCTGACTTTGACAGTGTGTCAAGGTCCGATGAATTATGCGCCACTTTCTCAATGCCCGTACATGCATCACAACCTGGACGCAATACTGAACAAGTCATCGCCGCTTGTCAGGCCAATGAGCTCTTGAACCTCTTCCGGCTCCTCCAACAGCAGTGTATCGATATCGTCCTCAGCCATAGTCTGTGTTCCCATTCTGCCGGTCCCGAGTTCTCTGCGAACCTTGCTCGCCATAAAGTCGTAGATGTGCTTCGCGCACCTCTGCCACGCCTTCGCAGCCCGCTTTTGATGCTCCCAAACAACATGCTCCCCTTCCACATTTAGTGACCTGTTGAACACCTCGAACGAAACAAATCCTTCATACCCAACATCGAGCAGGACGTCGAAGATTTGAGCCACAGGTAGATACCCAGGCATCCGCCCTTGACCCACCGCCTCTTCCATATCTGTCTCAAACGGAAACAATCTTGCCTTTCTGCTCCAAGTCATGCGTGCCGACTGCTGGGTATCATACCACGCATGTTTCTCATCAAGTGGTGCGCTCAGCCTCTCGCCGTCGCAAAGCTCCACATAAAACACCTTCTTCAGATTCTCCGCATCGCTGAACGTATTCTTTAACTTCTGTAGCGATATGGCCAAGTCGATATCAGCGTTGTCATTCTTGCCAGTCGTCTCCTCCGGATCCGCATAAACCCGCCCCGCAATATTGAAAGTATCCAAACACGTCCCGAAATTGTCCCTATCAACTCCCTTCACAATATCCCACGCCGCATCCCAAGTACTCACATGCGTCCCCCAACACAACGCCTCGTACGCAAATCGGATCACCGGCATCTGCTGCGCACCAATCTCCGCCACCATCCTCAAATCCTCCACAATCCGCGCTCTGTCACCTGTACATTCACGCTCCGGCAGGAAATTGCTAGGTATCTGAATCAAGGTGGTACCCAAACGCTTCGCAATCTGAATCCACAGCTCCAGTTTCCTCATCCTTTCGTCTCGTACGCCTTCGTCAAGTAGTCCTTCATAGTGCATGAATGGCTGCAGACAGATAACCTCAAGACTATGCGGGGTGGTGTCGAAGCACCACTGTCTGATCTGCCGTGCGCAGCTGAGCAGTACCTCATCCTGATAGCTGAAGCCGGGAGTCGTGCAGGCCGGTGTGGGCTGGAAGCGAGGCGCAAGCACTACAGGGTCATGGTGGAACTGCTTGGCTAGTTGAGCGATGTCTTCGAAGAAGACCTCGATTGACCTCAGACCTGCTGTCGCGGCTGCTTCGAGCTTTGCGTGTATGCCGTGGTATTGAGGGTTGCCTAGGGATTGAGACGCTATACCTGGGATAAATTTGTGAGACATGGTCGGTGAGTCCTGCTAGCTCGAGATAGCGCTCTGAGTCGGCAGCTGGCGTCAGCTTGAGACAGAAGGACGGCCAGAGTAGAAGCAGGAAGAGGTTAGCAATCAATGTCCTTGTATAGGACGTGAGCAAACGTTGGAAGCGTAACGTTTCAGATGTTTCAGTGCATCACAGTGTCTGTTAGCAAGGACAGATATTAAGGCAGTACGATTGATGGTTGGCGAAGCTCTGTGCGCCCCCGAACATGATATGACACCCCATGATCTAAGACATCCGAGTCGGTACTGCTGTGAAGCTTGCGCATACTGCCGGATACCTCTCAATGAATCTCTGCTCAAGGGCCCGGAAGAGGTCAATGAGAGGAAGGTCGGCAGTGCCGGAAAGTCAAGTACCATCATTGGCGAAGTTTTGGAGGGTTGGTCCGTGCAATACGACAGTTACTGGCTATTGGTACGATTGTTTCGTCTCAGTTTCTGTGTAGTTTCTGCGCGTTCTCTCCCCCAAACGCATATCCACCACTTCCTGGGGTGACTTGCAATATCGGGTATGTTCTTATCCGACATGGATCTCGCTCGGTCTGATCCCTGCAAGCTTCTTCCCTCCTTCCGGACCACCCATTTGGCCGGTTTGCACGCTTTGCTGGTGCAGGCAAAAAAACGGCCACTTTGGTTGTCTGGGGAGGGCTTCCGTGCGTGAATCTGGGACATAAAAGCCAATAATGAAAGTACATGTCGACTGCAGTGGTAATCTTGGTCCACGGAGTTACGGGCAATACCTCAGCATCTTTCACTTGCCGCATAAGGCAGAGGTTGTCGCATAGCATGTGTTCACATTGAGGAGCAATTTGGCTGAGTCAGGGCGGGGACGTGCACCGTTATACGTCTTATTGTGTCCTTTTTGCTTGTACAGTCAAAATGCTAGATCCCGGCAGCTCTGGGTGATCGTGGCAGAGAAGGTAAGTACTTGGGTGAACAGTATCCCACGGGTGTGTAACATCCACTCGTGTCCATATCAAGCTGATCTGATACTCAAATGAGCCTACAGTATGAATCTGTTGTTGCTTTTTCTACTGCCCGAATATCAGTGGCTCGATTCGTAAGAGTAGGCTTCGTGGCGGGCACCCGCAATCGCCTGGCTCTTCGCCGCACTGGAGAGCTGTATTGTGCTTCGACCAAATGAACAGAAAACTGAGGTGAAGTTCAGAAAGCATTGATTACTATGCACGCTTAACGGCGTCTATCTGAAGAATGTTCCCTTGATAAAAAACTCAATCAAACCTGCTCAACGTGTTTTCCATCAACCACGTACTTATTGTCCTCCGTCGATACATTGTCAAACTTCTCGTCAACATGTGAATGACGTCTGAACTCCCTGTCCGCCTCTCGGACCTCAGCCAGCACGATACCATGCGCCTTTCGCGCTGGGTAGCTCCTGCTGAACAGCTTGTCCATTGCCTCAAGTGGTATGCCCTTAGTTTCGGGGACAAGGAAGAACACGAAAACGGCTGAACAGAGCATCAAGCTGGCGAAGAAGAGGTATACACCATAGCCCATGGACGCGAACATTTGAGGTGTGAAACGGGCGATCAAGAAATTGAAGAGCCAGTTGCATGAAGCAGCCCAAGCCTGAGCCAGTGTTCGCACGTTTTGATCGAACATCTCGGAATTGAGTACCCACGGTGTACCGTTCCAGGATGGCGTGTAAGTCGCTGTCCAGAGGTAGAAGAAGACCATCGCTGAGATTCCACCAGAACTCAGTTTGGTGGTTGGGTTGTTGGCTGGCTCGGCGATCGCGATGTAGGCTGCAATGTAGTACATGCAGACAGCGCCTGCGACTGCGCCGTACATAAGAAGCCTGCGTCGGCCAAAGTTGTCGATGAGGTAGAAGAGCCAGACGAGCGTAATGACAGTCTTGACGACACCGAAGACACCGGTCGTCAGAAGAGATGTCGAAGTGCCAGTTATACCGATAGATTTGAATATGGTCGGAGAATAGTAGTCTATGTTGTATTAGCTGGGCTCATACAAGCATCTTTGGTCGAACTTACTGATAGCATTGATACCGGTTGCATTCTGCCACATAAAGAGGGAGCCCCCCAGTAGGAACCTGTACAGAACCTTCTTCTGGGTGAACACAGCCTTGAAAGGTTGCCAGAACCCCATACCGACGGTCGATCTTTGGTGCTCAATGGCTCGTTCAATCTGACAGACCTCTTCTTGGATGTAGATATGACCCGCATCGAGCTGTCGAAGCCAGCAGAGATTCTTGATAGCTTGCTCTCGTTTACCCCTCATGAATAGCCATCGAGGAGATTCTTTGATGCAGAAGACGCCAATGAACAGTAGCCCTGCAGGAATGAGTTGAACTGCAAACGGAACGATCCACTGCTCATGACTTGAAGGCATAGTTTTGTCGACAGCAAAATTGATCCAAAATCCTACTAATCCACCTATCTGCCAGGCGAGCTCGTAAAGACCAACAAGGCGTCCTCGAATGGCAGGTGGAGCAACTTCCGAGCAGTAGATAGGAGCCAAGCTCGAAGCACCACCAACAGCAATGCCAGCAAGCACTCTTCCGCCATACATGAGCCCAAGGCCACGCGCACCATTGCATCCCAACATCATGCCTGCCCCAACCACGAGGACTGTAGCGAAGATAGCCAAACCCTTCCGGCGCCCGAGGTAGTGGCCGCACGGATAGCCAAAGAACGCACCGAAGAAGGCGCCCGCCTGGTAGCAGGAAACGATGTTGGCCTTAAGAAGGTTGACCGTTGAGGGTGATAGGCTTTCAAAGTCAAACTCTGTAGTGAATGAATCGAGCGCAAGTGTGCCTCCGATGAAAGCGCTGTCGTAGCCGATCATGATAGCAGCCGACCCAGCCACCATGGCTGAAAAATAAATGCGCCAGCCGTACACGCATTTCGGCGTGGGTCTATCTTCAATCATGGTGAGGAGGCCCATCTTGACAGGAAAGGAGCTGCACGAGCTCCAAGAACTTGGTCTGCGTAACTGAAATCGAAAAGGTGCCTTGAAGCCAACCACTGTTACCGATACAGTTAGGGACAGTGGCTACCTTCCTTGAGGCGGTGCTGAAGTGTGAGGAAGAAGAGTGTGACAAGGGAGTCGCTTCGCTGTATATAAACAATTTTGTTAACAGCATCTGGCTTGGGGACCCCAGGTCAAGTCTCCAGTCTGCTCCGCAAAGTAAAATCTGGGGCCGTAACCAAACAAGCGAGCTTCTTCAGTGGTCGGCGAAGAAGTGTTACAATGCGAGGTGGAGACGGCAAAGACCTTTTCCGTGCGATGCGGTCTTGATCGGCAACCGAATGTTCTTCCGTCCACGCAGTTATGGCTCTGTTATTTCCCGTTGTAATGGCGATGTGACTGAGCCGCATGAAAACATCCTAGGGCGTTGAACCAGACCCGGTCGATCTTGGTTACACTCCTAAATTGATTTCTACTGTCATAAGCGCTGTTCGACAGCAAAACAATCAAGCACAAAACTCTGAGTAGTCCATCCAGGAAATCACTGACAGCTTCACCAAGTTTGACGCCAGGGACACCTGTTGAGAATTGTGCGCATTACCAGCCATCCGTCTGGTACGAATACAGAGAAAAATCACACGGGCCCTAACTCCAAGAACGGCGGATCATGGCAACAGCCACACGAATTATTGACATGCCTGTGCCGATGGAGTACACCACTTCCACATTCCGAAGACCAGACACAACTCATCTCGACAAGTGTGCGTACCTAGTGGGTAACCCAATAGCACATTCTCAGTCTCCAGTGCTGCACCATGCGATATATTCGTCTTTAGGCCAACGGTGGGGCCAAGTACTGGCCGAGACGGATGATCTCGCTGGTTTTATTCGATACTTAAAGTCAGACACAAAGTCTATTGGTTCAGGCGTGACAATGCCGTTCAAAGTTGCCGTCATCCCATTGCTTGATGAACTCACTGAAGCTGGTCGAGCTGTTGGAGCGATAAACACGATCTTTTACAGAACTGGTCTCGACGGGCAAAGACGTTATGTTGGCACAAATACTGACGTGCTCGGCATCAGAGATGCTTTCCTGAATAACGTATCCGGAGCGTCGTATGTTGGAAAGCCAGCTGTTGTCGTCGGCGGAGGTGGTACATGCCGAGCCGCTGTGTACGCCCTTAGGGACCTGCTCGGTTGCTCGCCAGTGTACATCGTGAACAGAGACAAGTTCGAGGTAGATGCTGTGATCAATGAATATGCATCCCGAGACGCGGCTCAAGGACTCATCCACGCCGCAACAAGAGCACAGGCTGAGTTCTTGCCACAACCCGGCATCATCGTGAGTGCTGTTCCAGACTATGCACCAAAGACTGCGAAAGAAGTGGAGGCCCGGCATATACTGGAGATCTTCTTACAGCGTGGACATGCCGGTAGTCCCTTGCTGGAGATGTGTTACCACCCAAGCCCAGACACGGCGATATCAAGGTTAGCAGAGAGCTCTGGTTGGCAAGTCATTGGTGGTATCGAAGCTATGCTTGGGCAGGGTCTCGCCCAGGCTAGCTTGTGGACGGGGCTACAGATTGATGGGGCCTTGCGCAAGCAGGTGAGCCAAAGAGTGAAAGATAACCAAGCTCAAAGGTATAAACTGTAGTACTAGGCGACTTTTGCTTAGCGGACAGATCGTGCTCCTCGGCATCGAACGGGTAGCACAATGGCAATTGGCCTCTCTGGATCAATGGTTCACACCTTCCCATCGCGTTCTTGAACACCTTGTTGCAGCGCCTTCCACATCACCGTACGAGGAGGTTTGCGGCCGGTCATGATCTCGAATTGCGCTGTAGCTTGTGCATGGAGCACTTCCAGCCCGTCGACGACCACCCACGGCTTGCCAGTTTGAGCCTGTACTTGCTTAATTTGCTGGATGAAAGGCGTATTGATATAGTACGCTTGCTCAACTGCAGTGCCACCTGTGCCGGATCCGAGCCACTGCTCCGGAACGGTGAAGTCAGCAACATGTTCTTCTCCGGGTAGTCTTTCCTGCGTTACACATGAAATAATAACCGTCGGTTGGTTGAAGTCTTGGGGCCAAGTTTCGGTTGTGCTCCCGATGACCTTAATCTGCGCCGGAGTGGCAAAGTTCTGAGTAGCGCACCAGCTCATGAAGTGATCGGCTAAGATCTTTGCATTCGAAATGGTACGGTTGTAGATGCAGATATTTCGGCATCCCAACTGTAGCAACGCGTAGCAGGCTGCTCTTGCCATACCACCAGCACCCACAATCAAAGCACATGTCTTGCCGTGTATGACATTTCGTGGAGACAAGTTCTTGTTCAGAGTGGTCTGTATCGACAACCAGTCACTGTTATCTCCGTAGAAGCCAAAGACAAAGCCACCTCGGTTGCGGTAAGCGGCTTGATCACCAATGTCTTTCAAATATTCACGCTCACCGCGCAGTGGGATGAGGGTATTGATAGCGCCTATAGCACGAGCGTGTTCACTCAATTGTGACAGTTTCTCGACTATCCTGACCTTCCATGGTTGAGCTATGCTAGCACCACCAAAGTCAGATGCTTGAGCCCGATTGCTAATATCTTCCCAGCTGTCGATGTTGACAGGTGTATAATCGTGAGGTAACCCCACTGCTCTGTAAGCATTATTGTGCATGGCTGGTGAAAGCGAACTCGAAACATTCGCACCAAAGACAAAAAAGTGAAGAGGATCGAGAGTGAAACTGGCGAAAAGTCCCGCAAGTGCCTCACAAGCAGTAACATCAGGTACAACGTCCTTTGCCGATCCCAATTGGGGCCTGATAGTTGCATGCGTGACGCGTGTGAGAATCGGGTTGAAAATTTGAGAAGTACGCCCGAAAGGACCTGTAAGGTATGCACTGAACCAGATCCTCGCAGCATATCTGTACTTCAAAGACCCCATAAGCTGCTCAAAGCGTTCTCCGTCGGATCTCGTCGTCGCGTGGGCAGTGATGCGTATCAAATTGAGGCCCAAGGATAATGCCTTTTCCAAAAGTCCGATGATGCGATCACTCTCCTTCACGAGAACGCTGGCATCTCGATAGCTCACCAAGCCTACGAGGCGCGTGCATGATCCCTGAGGAGCGACCTCGGCTATCCAGTTTCTCTCCAGGGTCAGATCGATCATGAGGAACTCAGGTACCAGTCTCAGACTATGGCGTAGTGCATCGAAGTAGACGTTAACCGGAAAGTTGTCATAAGTAGACGTAACAGAAATAATGATTGGCATCCTCAGGCGCCTTCTGATTTCTGCGACCATACGAGTGACAAGCCGCGCTGTGCCTTCTTGCCACTCGTTGATCATGACTTCGGCTACATCGCCGCCGGCTTCAAGTGCTGGGAAGTCGAAAGTCCCGGACCTGTACATCGATACGGGCAGGGAGAGAACGTGAGTATAGAGCTTTGATTCTGTTGTAGCATCGGTTGAGAACGCCGATATTTCAGCCTCAGGGACTGTTGCAGCTGGATTTACAATGACTCGAACGAGGCTTGAAAAGTCTGTTTGAAGCTCGCGCAGCTTAAAGGAGTAGGTTGGTGATGCTCGATCGTCGTCTATATCATTGTCCGTGCTTGATTCGTCCTCGATGTTGTAGAACTCGTAGTTCGAACATCGTCGGTGGCTTAGATCACCACTCTCAAGCATCTTAGCAGACCTATCACTCAGTCTCAGCAACTGCTTGATGCGGCTCATGTCACGCTGGACGTAGATGACTGGGTTCGTCTGACAATAGGACCCCAAATATTCCTGTAGAGCTCTAGTAAGACTTCCTAGACCACAGTCAATGACACATCCATGTCGGTTGTCGTCAAGCATTAGGCGTGACACTTCGACATCCTGCTTGTGAAACTCCTCGCTGCCGTGAATACGTAAATAGTCCTGGCGAGAGGAACCTGTCGCTGTCTGAAAGTAGTGATCTTCAGTAACGAAACGCCTGCCCAGTGCAGCAGCTGCAATGAAGCCCAGGGATCGTTTTCCGCATCCACGTATGCCAACAAGGACTATGGAAGCATCTGGGGCGAACCGTGGCCGTCCCTGCGAGCTCTCCAATCCTGGCCGCAAAGGCGTCTGCGTGCCGCTTGTACCATTGAGATAGACAGGCTCCCCATTCCTCAGGCGCTTTCGACCAGCACGGAATGCAAACGGCGCTGGTGAAGATTGTCGGCTCGTACGTTCAGAGTCAATGTTCTGTGATGCGGCCACCGCGGACATGGTAAGTTGTTTGTGGTAGGAGTCTCCTGGCAGGCTTTGTAGAACCTCCCTTGCATCGTGTCATTGCACCTCAGAGACAAGCAGCTTTCACAGCATCGTCAGGCAGCCTCATAAGCAAGTAGAGATATGGGATGAGGTCGCAAGGTATCTCAGGTTGGCGCGCACAACCCAATGCATCTCTGTTTTAATGCTTTGAGAGCCTAGAGTGAGCGCCTGAAGTCGACACCCACACCCCAAAGCTCGGTAACAATGTGGCACGTATGGCTTTTAGGGACCGGTAAGCGACCTCCATTTTAAGCGTTGCACACCCACTACCCAAACACTTCAACTTCCCCACGCAGTCTGCTCGTCAATTTGCAGCACCAGGTTGGAGCCTCTGATCTAACAGCATCTCTCTGTGTTTCTTGTTCGACTCCATTTCAGTATAGCTAGACGGATAGCGAGCCATGGAGGGCAGGTTGTATGGCTTCGACGAGCATGTCAGCAGGCTTGAACAACCATCCCCTAAACCAGCATGACAACGAGGAGGGTCGGAGTCGATTGCGTGTTTCCAAGGCGTGCACCAGGTGCCGAACGAGAAAAGACCGCTGCGATGGACTGACGCCCTGCACAGCCTGTCGCACTGCCAGCAAATCTTGCACATACGAGGCAACCACGAGAAAGAGAGGCCTCCCTGAAGGCTATGTCCGAAGCTTAGAGAAGCTCATCACGCTTGCGTTGCATACCATCGATGGGCTAGAAGATGTTCTAGTCGGCTATCTACGAGACGAAGAGGTCAAGGCAGGCTGGAGCACTTCTGTTGGCGACGAGCTGTATTCGAACTGGCGAGACTCGGGCTTATACCAAGAGCTTGAAACATTCCTACAGAGTAGCATCTCGCACACGAATCCAGGCAAGAGAAAGCGCTCGTCCGAGGATGGCTCGTCAGAAGGCTCGACAGAGCGTCTCAGTAGCATGCTCGAGCTCTTGCGCTCGCGCAAATATCGTGTAGCAGAAGGGGATAGCGAGGAAGAGGATGGCGGCAGTTCCCCCGTTATCGGCATGGGATACGACATACCCTTGAATCTAGAAACAGGGATCTCCACCGCACTACCAGCGAACAGCAAGGACCTCTTGGACCTGTTCTTTACGCATGTCCATCCTTGGTTCCCAGTGCTCAGTCAGCCATCTGTCCTCAAATTGTTTTATGGGCAATTACGCGCAATGCCAGATACTTCAAGACCCAACGGAGGGCTGGCGTTGCTATGGTCCATCTTTGCCTATGCCGTTGCAATTGACACCAGCAGTACTGAGGATACGGGAACGTTGAGTCCCAAGTACTCCAACACGTCACTGAGCCACATAGCAACCCCCTGTACTAACGTAGAGGATAAAGATGACTTCGATGATATGCATGCCCAAGCTCTCCTGATTTTGGCTCTACTCAGGCTCCGAAATGGTCAATGGCTCGGGTCATGGATGTGCACCGCGCGATCCGTTCGGATATTGCTTGCCAGACAGTCGCAAACTGCCAAAGCCGTACTTCAAGGCTGCTTCATCCTGGAGACCCTGCTGAATGTCCATTTTGACAACTCACGCTCCCTGTTCCCATCAACGCTTCTAACGGACATGGTTGAAGAGGATGGACATGATGAATGGGACACTTGGGCGAGACAACATCATGCTGGCAAGAACGGACCTTCCTTTGCTTTGAGTATCTTCAATCGCCTCACAAAGATCTTCATAGTCCTCAACGGGGCACTCGTCGATCCTCAGGCGGCCAAGAGCCCAGTCTACATCCAGTCCAAACTCGACGCAATACATCGTCTGGCTCAAGAGCACTTCGAGGCGGGTATTCTGAGTCCGACATTTGAGAGTCCGCCTCATCACATCTATTTCCAGATCGCTCTCCTTTTTGCCCAGTTGCGACTTGTCACGAGCATACCTCGCGAAGCAAGAACACATTTCGACCTGATCTCACTTGCTACGAACGCCTTAAGCTTGTTCGAAATCTGTGAGAAGCCTCAAATCGGACTTAACCGTGTCCCTCCTTTATTCGCGGATACTCTCAATCTCACGGTTGAAGTTGCCAGTCAGATTCGTGGTTCGTTCGCACCGTCAGCTGCGCTTCCGTCGTACGAGGACACCATAGCAACAATTTCGAGGTTTCGTAGCAAGTTGACAGCGACTTGGTCATCGTCTCGGAGCACGACGCATAGAGAAGATGCCGAAACTGGTCTCTTAGCACAATCAGAGATGGGGCCCGTGGAAGCTGTCCGGACCACCGATTACAATCTCGAGCCTATACCTCCGCAACCTCTCAATTCAGTCTCCACTTTGCCTTATCAATGGGCGCCCCAGCAGCAGATGCCATCACTGGCATCGCCTGTTTATCCTCGAAACAGCTTCAATCGGACAGATTGGTCGGTGCTTCCGCAAGCGCACCAGTTCGGTACTGCTTATCCCGTTACATCACCGAGCTTCCAAGGTGATGAGGTGGACGCCATCTTCTACGAGATGGCTCATTTGGACACCAATGAGTGGATGAACGAGCGCACAACAGGCTTGAAGGACTTTGGCTTTAACGATGAGTCTGCGTTCATGGATTTCTGCAATGATCCGGAAAGGTTGGCCCTACCTGCTGAAGCGGGAACCATGCCTCTTTCTAGCAGTCGTGAGTCGTGGAATTTTGCAGCACCACAGCCTCCTTGAGACCAAACGAAGCAATAGACTGTATTACGAGATTTGCAGCTGACTGTTGTGCTATTATGCCAACTTGATACCCTTGCTGGTAAAGACATAGAGACATGTCTCTCTAGCGGCCCCTATTCCTGCGCCAGAAAAAATAAAGGACGGAAACTTTGTCATTACAGTCGTGGACCAACAAGACGGTTAGTGCCTCTGCTCTGCGCGGAGCGCTCATAAGCCCCAGTCCGCTATTGGCCAATCACAGAGCTCGATATACTCTTACCCGATGCGGGCTATGAGCGGCAAGACTCGGCTCCGTTGCGACTAACAATGATGCTGGTCAAGATGCGTCGTCTTCGTTTCCATTATCATCACTAGGCTCACTGGTATGACAGATCTCGCCTACTCTGGAGACAACGCAAGATTCTGATAGCAGTACCTCTACTTGATCACAGCCTGTGAGGATCATAGTAAAGAAGCAGCCCTGTGACGGACACTGGACGCCGACATGAACGGCACGAAAGAACATAGCATTTCCGACGACGAACTTGACTCAGTCTATCGCTTCGCAATACGAGTCGGCAGAGATGCGGGTCAACGCCTGATGGGCGCCCTGCACTCTCGGCGGCAGGAGCTTCGTGAGCCAGACGTGCCTGAACAGAAGATGAATGCCGTCGACATCGTCACCAAGACTGATACGGACGTTGAAGAATTTATTCATCAGTCAATATCTCAGCTTTACCCAGACCACGACTTCATTGGCGAAGAATCATATTCCAAAGACCAATCTAAGCAATACTTAGTGACCGACAAGCCAACCTGGATTGTCGACCCACTGGACGGCACAGTCAACTTCACGCACGCCTTTCCGATGTTTTGCGTATCTATAGCCCTTGTCGTTCACCAGAAACCTGTCATTGGTGTAGTCTTCGCGCCAATGCTGAATCAACTTTTTAGTGCATGCCGGGGCAAGGGTGCTTGGCTCAACGAATCGACACAACTGCCGCTTCTTGGCAAGAGTCTAGGTCCGCTACCGAAGGACGCTCCTGGTAAATGCATTTTCTCCTGTGAATGGGGCAAAGACCGCCGCGATAACCCTTCTAGCAATTTTCACCGGAAAGTCGATACTTTTGTCAACATGGCGTCCGAACCAGCAGGGCGCCGTGGATTAGGTGGCATGGTCCACGGCATGCGTAGTCTCGGCTCGGCAACACTTGATCTCGCATATGTCGCGATGGGAAGTTTCGATCTCTGGTGGGAAGGTGGCTGTTGGGAGTGGGATGTGGCGGCAGGTATCTGTCTGGTACAGGAAGCAGGTGGTTTGGTGACGACTGCTAATCCACCGAACGACTGGGAAGACTGTCAGATAGAGCAGGCCAAGTTGGGTGGACGACTGTATCTTGCTGTCAGACCAGCATTTGGTGCTGTTGATGGCAGTGAAACTGGACGACAGAGTCAGGAACGGGCTGTGAGAGAAGTGTGGAGGAGAGCAGTGACATTGGATTATGAACGGCCCGGCTTGTCTTGAACATCGATGTGTCGGACTCGCCTCCCATCGGACTGATCGGTACATCCAAAGACCAAGCCAAAAGTGCCAAATTCATGGTGTGTACTATGACGACTGACGATATCGCTGACATTGGCTTCTGTGACCTGCGCATACCAGCCACCAACATGACACGGTGTAGCAGCGCCCATGGTTTGTGTCATTTGAAAGTGTGAAGACTGGTGGTGAACAGCGTCAAGCGGGAGTCCTGAACTGATCTAGCGTCGCACTGTCCGAGGACTATTGTCAGGGTGCAAGGGCTGAATAATGATAATATTTGTGAGGTTGAGGGGAATATTTGGTCGGTCAGCAGGACGAACCAGGCGAGCTGTCTCAAGTGTTATTGTGATGAAAGGACTCATCGATGTATGTCATCCTTGCCTCGTCGAGATCGATCCGCGGCTCAGGCGATACCTGCTGGTCTCAGAAGGGATATGCATCGGGGTCTCGCAACAAATCACTCGACTACCATACCACTAGAACAGAGGCAAGATGCGGGAGCCGTACATTTGACAAACAATACTCAGAACCATAGGCATACCGCAATTCCGACCACAACGTCGCGATCCGCACGCTATTAGGGCTTGATCCACTACCCTGCTTGTACTGCTCTATGCTAATGTACAGCTATCGCAGCTAGCGGTGGCCTAGATACAGCTCTGGATTCTCTTTCCGCTATTTCTGATCGTTGCTCTCTAAGGCTTTGCGTCCTCTATGGTTGGTTTGTCCTTCGCGGCTGTGCTTCCAACATAAATTCGCCTCGCTATCGCACCTTCTGTGGTCACGCCTATTTGTGTAGGTCAACCAGTGCCCCTGAGGGACAGTTAGGAACTACCAATAGTCGACCTAGCCAGTAGCAGAATCTAAAACAACTTTAAATCCAATACGACGACGCTCACCTGTCGCGTCTGCGTGCACGCCCAATGCGTGACACGTGCTAAAGCCCCAGAAAGGTTTAGCTTGCCAAGGAATCAAGTCTCTATGACTTTTTGTTTGCGCATCGTGAAATCTTCTTCTCTCTTCCTCACATATTATTGTCAAAGCCCTCAATTAACCCTTGTTAAAGGCATTCGCTGTTCACTGCAGTGGCTCAGTTGCTTTCACACATTCCCGAGTGGCTGAGAGTCGAAAAAGCCTATCTAATCTGGTCAACTTGACTCTCTGATCGCAAGATCAGAGATCGTGGTTTGCCCGGTTCGCTTTTGGCTGACATCTCCCTACCTAATAAATCTCGTTGACCTACGTTATCGAGACTATTCAGAGGCCAGCTGGAGCTGCCTCACTTATCGCAGTTGGGCAGATGTACGATCGCAGTTGCCTCGACGCACTTGATAATAGAAGCTGTTTCATCGCTAAAATTCTTTGCTCCTCCTCAACGTCATTTTCCAGCCTCGAATCCCCTACCTGCATCGTGCTTGTGTGACAGAAACGGCACTTTCGAAGCTTCATCAATCTACTTTCTCCTATGATCGATGTTGTCAATATTATGCCGAGATGAACACATACTTACGTCTCTGTTTGTTTCATTGCAGTCTCACATATTCTGTGGAGTGGCTGCAAATGCGTCTCTGATGAGATACATCAATGTACAGCTAGCCCTATCGCTTCGATATCTTGCAATTCAAACCAAGCTGCTTCACAAACCAATAGTCCTCCATTCTCCATTCCTTCACTGGGTCAACCAGCTCGACTTTGTACCTTCTCAGCAGTTGTGGGACGAGCTTGTTCATCTCGAGAAGCGAGATGTTCTTGCCCATACAGCTTCTCGAGCCCATTCCAAATGCTAGATAGTTCCTTTCCATTCTTTTCAGCTTTGTCCTTGCTAATTCGCCAGTACCATCATCCACTCTAGTCTGCTCCAAAAGACCGAGCCACCTCTCAGGCCTGAACTGATCAGCATCCTCTCCATACACGTCTCGATCTCTGGCCACAACCCATGGGTTGGCACCGATTACAGTGCCGGCAGGGATGAAATAGCCGCATATATCTACACCTCCTTCGGGCACGATCCGCTCCAGCAACAAGCCAACCGCCGGGTGCATGCGCATTGCCTCCTTCAAACAGGCTTGCATGTAAGGCATGTCACTGCTCTCGGCAAAGCTCACAATCTCGCTCAACTTTCCAGCTCGATCCATATCATCAATCTCCTCAATCAGCCTCTTCAAACACGTTGGATTCTTGACCAAATAATAAAACATCGACCGCAAAGAGATGGCAGTCGTATCGGAGCCGGCGAATATATTACCCGTTGCGGCCATCAGCACCTCAACGTCGCTCATCTGCAGCTCTCCATCGCTCTTGGTTCGCTTGAAGCGGTCCAGCATGTCCTGATAGTCCAGCTTCTCTCGATCCTTAGCCTCGTATCTCTTGAGCTGCCTCGCAGCGAACTCAACAATCTTCCTTGCGGTATTGAGCTTGGCAATCGAAGGCACGGAATTGGCAACCCAGCTCACAAAGTTGTTGCCGAGCAGGATTTTGTGGAGCACTGGCCACTGTCCTATGGTAGCGTTATACTTGAGGCGCCCTTCAATGGCAGCGATAATGCCCTCGACGTCACCTTCAGACTGCATGAAGCCAAGCCGATTCGAGAACGTTATGCTTGTGATCAGATCAAACGCGTACCAGTGGAGCCACTGGCCGAGGTCCATCTCAATGTTTTCTCGCTCTGATTCTTTGAGCTTGTCCTCAATTTTGTCCTGGAAGATGGCGATGCATTCATCAGTCAATCCTTCGAGCTCGAGCAGGGTGGTCATGGAATATGCTCCGGCGATGGGGCGCTTGATGCCTCGATGAGCATGTTCGCTTCGCACAGAGAAGACAGTTGGAACAAATCCATGCGCTGTCTTCGCATCGAATGGTAAGTAGAAATCAGACTTCTCGAATTTAGTGTAGGCACTGTACACAATCGAGAGTGCCTCCGAATTGTCAAAAGAAACATGGTTTGGTCCTACCCTAACCACATTGCCATATTCTCGATGTAAATTAATAGCGTCGAAATGCGCATGGCCATGTGCCACTGAAATCAGCCGTGGGAAATAAGAGAAAGAGGCGAAGAAAGGGCCAGGTATTAATCGGAGGTAACTTCGAAAGCGAACCCGGAGTAGGTATGATAAGAGAATGGTTATGCTCAAGCCAAGAGCCAGAAGCGGATGGCTTACCATAGCCCGCGGTACATCAGTTACACTCATGTTTGCATCGGCCTTCTTCACCGTTCAACTCTAGACATCTTCAGGCGCAATTTTGTGCAGTTGAAGCTTTTCTGAAGAGAACGTCGTTCGGAAACGTACAAAATTAAGTGAGCATAGCATTGACGCCGCATGATGATGACAAAGTACCGAAGGCTCATGCGGAAAGACCAACTTTGATTGGTAGTCTTCAGATGAGCCTATCGGCAGAGAGAAAGATACTTACCGTAGTCAGCATCGCAGTACCTTCCCTTAGAACCATGCTAGGCCAACCATGCCACAGTAGGCTGCATCTGAGAGACTTCAACAACCGAAGCTGCTGGCGATGAAGCCATACGCAAAGGCCAGCAAGATGTCGAGACCACCTCGACTGGGAGTCGCAAAGCCATTGCTGTTTCCATACTGCCCTCGACCACTAGAGCGATGGATCACATCTCGTTGCCGCCAGACCCTGCCTATTCGCCCCTCGTCGTACCATGTCTGATCGGTATCATCTACGATGGCGGAGACTTCCACTCCTATCCAGCTCGGCGCGGCTAGGATATAGGCCGGCTTCTGATTGGCGATTTCTGCCAGCATTCAAAGGAAGATACTGCTGCGTTTCTACAGGACTGGCTGTACTTTGGTATGCTGCGGGAAACCCTGGGAGAGGCAGCAAACAAAAGTGTCTATCTCGACGTTAGCCCTGCCAGCAGCCACAGTCGCGTAACAACGCTCAACCTTTCTCAACACATGTATGAGCGCATGGCGTATCTCGACGGCTTACTTGCTAAGAACGACCCTTTGGTATGGACTCTTATTCGCCAAGCTGAAGCATGCTTGGAGCGGCTGTTCTACTTCTGCTGCCTTGCAAGTTGTGCGCCAGACGCTGAGGCACAATGGCCGCTGCCATTAGAGGTTGATCTCACTCTTCGGGTACTAGGACAACGATTGGCCTCAGCACACGTTGCTGTTCTGGGCATCACCGCTATGAGGGGGTCCTCTCTTTGGCGCTTGAAGTGGGCACCTCGCACTTATTAGTAGCAAGAATGCTAAAGGATTCGTGGTATCCCAGCGAGATTTCGAGAAGTCTTGAACAATTCTCACCAGCATCACTGTACTACATAAGCCTTATTCAAAGGCCGACCACGACTAGAGATCACAGCCGGTGTACGGATCGAAAGTGCTTCGCCTTCATGGTCGACGAATCGACATACCAGGCGAAGCATCTACACAAGCACTGCTGCTGCTCTATGCTGGGTCCCGATGTTGGCGCCGTGGCGCAGATCGTCAACAACGGCAAAATTCCGCTCCTGACAATTCATATTGACGAGCGCTGAGATGCAGTGAAGATTTGCATCGACGAATATGAAAATAGCAAGGAATATGTTGCGATCTCCCATGTCTGGGCAGACGGGCTCGGGAACGCTCGTCAGAACACCCTGCCATACTGTCAACTGCACAGGCTCAAGCGCACCCTTGACGAGCTACGTGCTCAGCAAAGCACTTGGAGTCTCCTCAACCGTGGACAGGTCGATGCGGTACTGCGTAAGAAGCGGAACGTGTCTTTACGTTTCTGGATAGACACACTCTGCATACCAGTCAACCCAAGCCTCAAACATGTTCGCAAGCAGGCCATACACCAGATGAAAGAGATCCACCACAGCTCCTATCAGGTTCTCGTGCTCGATGCAGAGATTCAAGTTGCAAACGCAAGCGACGTGACAGAAGCATTCATGCAAATCGCTCTCAGTGGCTGGATGCGACGTCTGTGGACCCTTCAGGAAGGCGTACTTGGTGATCGTCTCCATTTCAGGTTCAATGACAGCGTTTTCGATCTGCAAAAAGAATACAACAAGCTGATGCAGATCGCCGGTCGTAGGAGAACTGCCATCATAGCCCGAGGCATTGAGACCACGGGGGGACTCCGCAATGTGACTGCCAGCAGTTCTTCTGGAGGATGAGGACAATGCGAAGCACAATCTTCGGAGCAGAAGAGAAGAGAATGGTCGGGTATCGTACTTTTATGACTTATCCAGACAAATCTGCGCAGCGCCATGCGGAGGATCGAAAGCGATGTGCAGGCGTCATGGCGGCTTTTGAGGCAGCACGTTACCGCACCACGAGTCGAAGTGAGGACGTGTATATTTGCTTGGCTAGTCTTCTGGGCTGGGATGGAGCGGACATTAACTCTGTTCCTGCAGGACAGCGGGTGCGGTTGATGCTCGAGCAGCAGACGAGCTTGCCTCAAGGGATCATCTTTGTGCCTGGACCACGAACAGATGATCGGGGGTGGCGTTGGGCTGTCACAAATTTCGATAACGAGGAGCAGGGTTTGATGAAGGCACGAATCGATGACTAAGAGCCTGCGCCTCGTGACGCTAACGGAATAACCGTGAAGTACCCTGGGATTGTCATACATAATGTCTCTGCAATGAATAGTAGCGATGAGCCGAAGGATGTTCTCATTCCAACCACGGGTGCGAGCTACGAGGCCCCCAAAGTATGGTGGCGGATCACTTCGCTCGACCCGTTCGATCGTGCAGCATACACTGATTCGCTTGTCGCTGCAATATTCTATCCACCAACGCTAGAACAGTCAGTACCTCGAGATGTGCAGATGGCGGCTGCTCTAGTCAGCATTCAAGCCTGCGAGAGCCATGCGATCTACGATGCTGATCGCCAGCTCAATTGCCAGTATCGAGGGCTCGCCATGGTGCAGCTAGTCGATAGTGATGAAGCTGCGAACTTACCTTTGCGACGCAAGGACATTAGATTGAAGAAGGAGCAGCAGATGGCAGGTTATTTCAAGCGTGCTTGGACCGTGCAGTGAGAGTGGCTATACGTTGCAAGCCCCGAGGTCAGCTGCGCACGAGCTAATCGTGTCAGCTAGGAGTCCTGTCGACAACCATGATCGCTGCCATGAGTGCATGGGCACCCGCTATGGCGCCTCATCTTCAGGTCCGTCCCGTTGTGGTACCACGTGGGGTGCGACTGAGACATGCATAGCCGTGCTTGCTGCACGATTCAAACTGTGTCTGTGATATTCAGTGGCCAAAACACCCACCACTGATTGCACTTAAGATGCGACAACACCAAAGACGCATTTGACAAGCACCATATCTCCTCGTTTGCCAGTAATACTCTGTCACCGACGAGACATTGCGGCACTAGCAATGCGCGAGCTAGTGTCATCTAGAAAATCCAGCTTTGCGCCAAGGCTCGCGATGACATGCTCGGTGGCGGCTGAAATCGGACCACCCAAGACTAGCTGGGTGGCATTTGGCCAAAGGACAGGGCGATGGATCAAAATCGGGACTGCATAATCATATAATGACCGATTGTTCGCTTAGTCAGGTTTCTTTCTGGACTATTGGCAGTCCGACGCTCGCAAAAGTCAGGCACGAGTACCAAACGGTCTTCTCAAGGTTCAGATAACGCTGCGCGGATGCTTCAGCCGACTCTACCATCGGGCCTCACCAACTTGGGCCTGGCACTTTGCTTCATACGGGGAATCCCATACCTGCTGGTTGTACACTGGCAAAACCATATGGTTGGTCAATGACTCGTGCTTCCTTTCCATACCGGTACTCATTGTACCGTCCATCAGACACAACTTGGCGTCGCGGAAGCCGCAGGCAAACCACGTCGGCACGCCCCACGAGAGAAACATGGCCGGTGTCACGGTGCAAATCACAGCCAAAAAGTGATTGAGCACCGGACACGTTGCTCTCGTACCGCGAGGTCAGGTCTCAGCAAGAGCCACTCACACTGGATGGCCGTTGTCCCCAAAGTCATCGTGATATGAACGATGACTTCCAATGCAACGGCCGTAGTTCGGAGGACAGAAATATTTTTAGGCTGAAAGCCACTCGCGCTTTCCTCACGAAACATTTGCGAGCCGAAGCGTTTTCGACGAACTTCAACTTACCCGGCCATCGCCGTCCCGGAGTCCCATGGTTGAACCCTATGCCATGCGAAGACAAGATAGCCGCCGAAAGTGCGACCCTAAAAATTGATGACGTGAAATTTCTTCACCGTGCGGACCTCCGTCCTAGATGGACCGGTACTTGCGATCGCTGAACAGAGAATCGCAAGCGCAAATAGCTCTTTCTGCTCGCAGGAAGCTGCATCCCAAATAGTTCGGACACGAAAGCCGCCGAAGCGAGAAAGCAGGTACTACGATCGTGGTGTGAGCGGCACCATCGTGATCGTAGTGTTGGCAAGTCTGGGCTCGAACAATAGTTGCATCGGACATCAGTACCGTAGAAAAGTTTGAGCAGTGCCGAGCTACACTGCAAAACTGTCAACCGTGAAGTGGTATGAGAGATGCGCTCGGGTTGCGGTATATCTGATTGTGATGTGATCTACGCCCGTCCCGATGGATGCCCGAGGTCAAGCGGCTAGAGAGTACAACGTCTTGGAGCCGTCACCGTGCCGGCCGGATAGGCTTCTGGACAGGTACTTGTGAACTTTGAGCTGCAGGTACAACACTTTTTACGAATTGGAACGTGGCCGCCGGTACCTGATGGATGGAGCGCCAATGCAGTGTCGAGGATTCTGGCTGCGCGAAGTGGAAGTGCATGCAGAAGCCGCGAAAATTTTCAACGCAAGGCCGAGAAACGATGATCCACGACCTCGCGCTGAAACTGGTTGTTGAGCCTATCGGATGCGTTTTGTGCCTGGCTCTGAACCGCAGGCCTTGCAGGCACGCGGCGGTGGCTTATGGAGTCCTTCAAGCTGCGCGTCCGAGGGCATTGGCTGGGCAGTCGATTGGCTGTACTTGGCACCGAGAGTGGCTAGTGAAACGGCCAGGCTTGCCTGTCACAGACTCTCGCTAGAGCCGGGCTAACACTCTTTTGGGCCTACTTCCCCTGTACCGACAGCTGACTTTGATCCAGTCCGAGACCGGCCCTTGCAGCTGGCTCTCCGTTTTCTTTGTGAGGCTTCACCGCTTTCAGCATAGGCGACATCATTTTGACGGTTGTACTCGCCGGATTCGCTACGTCGATGGCTGACGTGGAGGGCTGCTCCCAGGAACGGCTCCATGTTTACGCCTCGCTAAGGAGGAGATGGAGTTGTCAGGTACAGCGCCAGGGGTACTGCATGATTCCACAACTTCTCCCTGTTACTCTGTTCCGGCGAATATACTCTCATTGTATTCAGCGTGCTCAGAACAACTCTCTCGCTCTTTCTTCCAGACCACCATCGTTCTGGTAACGTTCCACGTTCATTCTCTTAGCACTCTTCGCAGTCTGTCATTCAGTCGGTCCTTCCGCTCTTTGCAAAGATACAAAACTTCGGGTCTAGCACCTGCCTTCACTCAGTCTTTCTTTGATCCCCAATCCGGCATTCACTCTCTTTGTGACCCAGATCATCTCGTGAGCTTGACGCTCCGCATTCTGCACTCCTTCACGCACGTGGCCAAACGCCGAAACACAGAACCGACTCTTCTCGAATCACTCGAAGTGATCCGACCGTCCACCGCGACTCAAAAGACAACTGCTGGCTAGACCAAGCAACACCAGAAAACGATCCTTCCCGAAATACAGTCCTTTTCGAAGAACAAAACAACAATGGCTTTCCTCAGCAAGATCGTCGTTGCCGCCACGGCATTCGCAGCCTTGACTGCCGCCCGTCCTTTGGCCATCCGAGACGTTACCTCCGTCGTTACCGAGACCGCCTACACCACCGTCGATGTTCCAGTCACCCTCTGGGTCGATGAGGATGGCAAGCCCCTCTCGACAGTCGCTCAGGGCGGTAACTTCGCCGCCTCAGCAACACCAGCTGCAGAGCAAAGCAAGGTTGAAATCAGTGCGTCCCCATCTACACCTCAAAGTGTTTCAGTTGTCCCAACTACAACTCCTTCACCACCAGCTCAGGTTGTCCCAACTACAACCTCAGCTCCATCAGTTCAAACTCACGCTCAAGCTCAAGCTCCAGCATACACTGCTCCTGCTATGTCAAGCCCAGAACCAGTAGTCACTAGTCCAATTGCTTCAAGTCCTTCAGCGTCGTCTCCAACAACTACAGCAGTAGCAGCCCCAACTAACTCCGCCTCATCAGGACAATCCAGCGTCTGTACCTCCGGTGCACCCTGCTCCGGCGATATCACCCACTGGGACGGTGGCCTCGGTGCCTGCGGCTGGAACGTCGACTCCAACTCCGAGATGCAAATCGCCATGCCCGTTGGCATGATGGGCTCCCTATCAAACTCCAACCCATACTGCGGCATGTCCGTTACCGTCAAGAACCCGTCTACCGGCACAACAGTCCAAGCCACCGTCGGTGACAAGTGCATGGGCTGCACAGGCGAATCCATCGATCTCACCAACGCCCTCTTCAACGCCGTCGGCAACGGCTGCGACGGTCGATGCTCCGGTTTCGAGTGGTGGTTCAACTAGATTAGAACATCTATGCTGGCAGCCCAGGTAGATATACCGGCGTTTATTTTGTGAGATATTTCTTCATGTTACCTACCTTATGTTTTGGAAAAGATCATCAGGGATGCATCTTGCCGTATGATTGGCGCAACGAGATATGATTCGATACTCGCGAGCAAGCATAGCGTGGCATGCATGGTGGGAAGACTTTGGCAAAACGCTTTCGGGGTATATTTTGGTGGGTTTGAGGCTTAGGATTCGATTTTGTTCATGAACATACCTGATACCATCGTTCCTTCCTTTCTTCGCTTGACTTTCCCATGCCCACACCCGCTTCCTGGTCATGCTCTGAGATGTGCATCATCATTGTCGTTGTGGTTGCGGTGTCAGCGCAGTGCGTCAACAACGCCGTTCGTTGAGAGGGACCGCTCGCTGTAATTAATGTAATGTACAATACGCCAATCATCGCCATCAAACCACGTCTTCTCTACTAATCCTGTAGGCCCAAGAAAGAAGATACGGTAAACTTCCACCACGGCACTTAATTACTGTAGCTTAGTGTTTCCGTCGCCCCCGCCATCTTCCAGCCTTCACCCTTCAGCCTTCCAGGTCAGGTCATGTCATGTGAACACCACCGCCGTGCCCTTGATGACATCGGACTCACCGTAAATTTATCCACGCACTTCATGGGTCCTGGTTATCCATACGGTACAACGACGCTTAGACCACTGCATCTCGTCAAGTTTCATTTACCGTACGCAGGCACACACCGGTATGGTATGGTATGGTATACCCACTCACGGCCACTGTACCGCGGCGGCGGCGCGGCGAGAGGACAGTAGGACTCCTCACTGTACTACCGCGGTCGGTTAATACCACGGCGCGACAAAACAACGAAAACCTGCGACCACCTTACTACCCTAGACTTATAACCACTACTACGACCTAATTATCTATAAATAGACCTTAGGAATGTATATAGACGGTCCTAATTACCATACTAAACTTATTTTATCAGATTATTACTACAATTAAATGCGTAGCAATAGTTACTAAGACAGGGTAGTAAGGTAGTCGGAGGGTTTCGTTATTTTATCGCGCCGTGGTATTAACCGACCGCAGTACTGTACTGTACCGTATTGCAAGTGTAACGCGGACACTTTAGCAAGCCCATCGACTTTTACTGTACTCGTACTAGCACCAGTGCTAGTAGTCAAATGCCTCTGCTCTGCTGTGCTCTGCTTATAGTCAGTCGATGGGTCCCGATTGACTGATTGGATACTGTAGCTAGACACTATTTACAGTATTCTTTCAGTTGATTGAGATAGGTATTATTCTGCTCACGCTGATGAGCTGAGCTGAGTCGAGTCGAGTCTACCTGTGTGAATTTTGATTTTGAGGCAAAGAGATACACATTTCGCGAGTTATGGTCGTTAACGTTGTTGCGCATTAATTGGGTACAGTGCGGAAATGTGAGCAGTACCTTTAGAAAGTCGCTTGAACGCTGCAAAGATCTCGAACAAGTAGCTAGCCCGCCTCTTGTGTAAATATCGACATGCTCAGCATAGCTTTTACGGTCACAAACCGCGTAAGGCCTCGTGATAGTCCATCCTGACATCATCCTCCTCCGTCCACTCCCTCGTCTCCCCCTGCGTTGGTACAGGGCTCAATTCCCCACCTTCTCTACTGCTACTGCTTTTATCCTCCCCACTAGCACCACTAACCATGACATCGTCCTCATCGTACCCATACGTGTATTCTTCATCTCGATCACCGCTAGCACGACCCTCCTCCAGCGCACTCTGATGCATCCAGGGCGCCGTGTCCGCAGGCTTGTCGTGCTCCTGTCCAGGCTGCGCGATAGTCACACTTTTCCTCCTCGGTCTCGATCTCGTTCGAGTACGGGTTGGGCTAGCGGGAAGGCTGTGCAAGCTGTCTGAGCGCTCGTCATCCCATATGCCATTATCCATGCCCTTGGTGTTCGTTGGGCTGACCGGTGACGCCGCACCGGACGCCGCGAAGCCCTGACGACTCTGTCGCTCAACATGTTCGGAAGTGCCGTATGGCACGTTGTTGCTCGCCCTATTCTGAGTCTTCTCGTGGTTCTTTCTACGTCGAGCAATGATCCCTGCTACGCCAAATTGCTTCTCGGTAGAATCCGATGGTGCTGAAACTGTACTGTTGGTTCTTACCGCCCGTTTTGTCTGTCGTCTTCGATCGCGGTTCTCGTGGATGGGGTCGACTTGCCTTCTGGCAGCAGGTACAAGGTTAAGGTATACTGGAAAGATAGCGCCAAAAATGAACACTGCTAGAACGACACTGTAGCTGTATCGCACACTGTGGCCTTTTGTAACAGCCCACATGATAGGTGGTATGACCGCACCAGAGGATATCGCGGCGGTCATGAATGCGGTCGCGTTAAAGGTCTGATCACCCATGCCACGCATGCTAATTGCGTAAACGATTGGGAAGATGCTACCTTCGAAGAAATAGATCAAGTTGTTCGTTGCAATCGCGGTCGCACCTGTGGCCGACATCTGTACCGCGGACAAGATGATGACGCCAAGGAAACAGCCCATGAGTATCCAACGCGGCTTGACGAGATAATTGAGGAACGCGCCCAGAAAGCGGCCAATAGCAAATGTGGTATGGCCGAGGGATCCAAAATCGAAAAGACTGAGACCGCTGCCTTCAGGGATGAAGGGCGTAAGAAGGTTACCAGAAAAGCCACCATTTCCTTCTTGAGCGCCTACGTAGCAGAATTGGGAGAAGACGCCAAGAGCAAGTGTTACCCAGACGATACGATAGCCAGCGATTCTTGCTCGGTAAACGGCGGAGCGTTTGTCAGCTTGTTCTTGAAGCTGTTCTTCGGTGGCCTCTGGTAGTGGGATATAGTAGAATATAATGGCTAAGGCGAAGTCGAAAAGGCTGATACCCAGGTACGCCCATTGCACGTGGACGAGAGAAGGAGCGTTGAGGACATCCGTGAACAGCACCCGCCGTGCAAGGATAGGTGACACGATAGTCCCGACTGCTTGGAAGGCTTGTGAGAGGTTGAGTCGTACCTCGGCATATTCAAGTGGTCCGCATAAGGCGATGTAAGGGTTCGCCGCAACCTCGAGGCATGAAAGGCCGAAACCGACTATAGCGTTGGAGACGATGAAGGCGGGGAATGAAGTGAGCACAGCTGAAGGCCAGAAGACAAGAGTTCCACATCCATAGACACAAAGACCGGCAATCATGGATGATTTGAAGCCATAACGTTTCAGCATGAAGCGGCCGAGTGTCAAGGGCCCGACGAGGTAACCAGCATAGTAAGCGCCGTGTAAAGCAAGGGCTTGACCTTCTGACAGTCCGGCGATGGTCTGGAACTGCGCATTGAGAATGTCGAGCAGCCCGTATGCAAAGCCCCAGAGGAAGAAGATGAAAGTGACCACGGCTACGGGCCATATGCTCTGTCGGTTGGAGATCTTTAGCATGTTCCTGTTCTTGTCCAGTTTCACGAAACCAAATTCCGAGTTTGCGGTAACGGAACGTTGTACGCCAGATTTGTTCGTCGCGGTCCGCGTGGTGGCAGATTGTGGGGCGTCTCTATCCGGACCTGCTAGCATATTCAGAAAGCCCATGTAATCGCCGTCGTCGTCTCCCTCGTACTCTTGAATGGTAGGTTTCCGAAATGCGGCCGGGTGGGTCAAAACGTTGACATCTGTGTTGCTGGTCGATAATGGTTCGTTCGTCTTCTCGACTCCAACATCGATACTGCTCACGGGGCTGTCATCGCCCGCGTCCCTGATGAAGTTTGGAGCGACTTTGAGGAAGAGCGGTTTTAAGCTCGGCACACAAGCGCAAATGATGCCCACATGTATCTCTATCGCGCTCCACAAAAAACTCAAGGCTGCAAACCAGGAGAAATCGGAAGTTTCGATGATGGTTGGTTTGCCTTCTCCGGCTTCTCGAACGCTGAGCCTGTCCAAGGCAGCATTTTGTAGATAGGCTACCCTTACGACGTCGACAACGGTGACAAATATACCAGCGCTGAATGTAACGACCAAAATGATTTTCTGTTTCTTCGGCAATCTCAGACCAGTCAGGATGGGCATGGGCAGAAGAAGCAGGGCTATGTCGGTGATAATGTTGACTGGGGCCGAGGACAGATAGAGGGTAACGATATCTGTGCATTGCGAGGTGTCAGGCCCTGGCCAGCGATATGCAGCAGCTATCGGTTGGCACTGAAAGATGTTGAGGAAGGTCAAAGCGGCTCCTGTTACATTGACTATTGCCAGAGTGACCCAGTTGCACCAGCGGAAGACGGGATCGACATCTTTGCTCATGACAGACAGGTAAAAGGCGATGATGGAGGTTTTGGTGAGCATCAAACATGGATTGTAGAGAATGGAATAGACGTATTGTGAACGACGGAAATCATCTCTCCTCGGATCTGGGATGTCGGCCCAGTGCATACCCAGGCCATCGCGCACACCAAAGCAGACGGCTGTCGAGAAGCCGAGGGCACATAGCCATGCTGCGAGGATCCACCAGTCGTCCTGCTTGACTGATTTGACCAGTATTGCCCTGGTATAGAATCGAGCAGCGACAAAGAGTGTAGCAACAACTGTCACGGCTACGGTGACAGCGAAGGTATTGTGTCCTCTGTCCAGGACCATGCCGGGCTGAGTTCCTTCTCTTTCGCAGTCCGTGTCACTATGTTTCTCGAAGTCGAAACTCGGGGGAGGGGTTCGTCATGTTAACCAGCTACCAGGATGTCGCGCGATGTCAGTGTTGCCAGCTGCGCATTGTTGTCATAGTAAGATGGTCCTGTATGGAGGAAGATGTCGAAGATGGAAGATGGCGACTATGATAGACCTGATAGACCTTGGCTGCTTCAGCCGTGCAGAATCGTGAGAAGTCTCGACTCCATAACCTGCGTGGGCGAGCCAGAAATCGGTCATAGTTGACGAGAGAGTTCCCACTACCCAAGTTCGCCAATCGAAGAGCCCTGGAGAGTTAGTTAAGCCGACGAATGTCCCGCTCCCACTCCGAGTGCCGAGTACTTGCATTGCAGCACATGTGTGAAAAAGCTGAGCCGACATCGATGGCCTCTATTAATTCTACTCTCCTCTGCTTACACCTCTTCACTTGTGTGTTTTGGAGTCGAGTAATTCTCTTGCCTGCTGACCTCGTACCAGCATGACTTAGGTGGCGTTGAGGTTGAAGATTTACCGGCTCTGGCGGGCACGCCACCACTCCTGCCATCCGCCCGGGGTTGTTCTTCCCCACAACTTGAAGCCTGGGCACTGCAGTCTGTGCCCGCGTTAGCACGTGCCAGGTGGGCCCGCGCCTAGCTACCGCAAATGGAAGGTGCTCCAGCTTTGTTTGCGCCCGAAGAGGATGAATCACTACTGAGCCCCTAAAGATATCGTGTTTCATTGCTAGGTGAGACCGGGAAAGAACTGTGCACAGAGGAAGAGATGTAGCAATGAAAAGCACCGACTTCCGAGAAAATAGTCTTATTCTATCCATCCTGTCTCAGCATCTTCTACAACCCGCCCTTCCATATCTTCACTTCTGGCGCCGATCTCATCACACCCTCCGCCTCCATCTGACTATCATACAACACTCCATCAGCACCGCTCGGCCTGCCCTGACCGTCAACATCGTATGTGCTCATCGGCGGTCCGCCATTCACACCCTCCTTCGCCGTCTCCACCCACACCCTCCCCTTCGCATCCTCACATGCACTCTGTATACCATCCATGACCTCTTTCACCTTCTCCGCCTGCTCCCTTAGACCCCGTCTTCGCAACCCCAGCACCAACCGTCCGACCTCCTCGTGTACCCCATTCACCCGCTCAATCAACCGCCCAACACTCGCAACAAGATACTCCTCTTCATATACGCTCCCCTTCTTCCCCCTCGCTCTCTTCCTCTCTTCGCGTCGTTTCGTCTTACTCGTCTTGCGTGACATGTTACTCGCTAGCGTCCCACCGAACTTCGTGCTCGCCTGGCTCCCACCCGCCCCGCCACCGTAGCGCGTGAACATGCTTTGCCCGCCCAGTGTACTCGCGTCTGTGGGCGCAAGCGACACGTTATCTGGAATGTCAGCGCCCACGCCTTCAGCATCGCCGCCGAAGAACGCGAGGGGATCCTCTGCCTTCTTAAGCCGGAGTTCTTCGATACGTGGCACCTGCGCAGTGAGTTGGGCCTGGCAGTCGGCGACGAGTTCGAGGATCTCGCCGAACTTACGCGTGAGGCTTGGGTCTATTACGCTGGGGATTTGAGAGGTCAGATTATGGCTGGGCATCGAGAGGATGCGGGTTGCTTCGGCGAAGTAGGAGGATTTGCAGAGGAGTTCGGCTGCGGTTAGGGCTTCGGACAGATAGTCGAGGTAGATGGTGGCTGCGGAGCGGTAATCGCGACTTTCCTCGACTAGGGTCGTTGCTAGGGTTCGTGCTAGCTCCGAGATCTTATCGCTAGTCAAAGGGACGAGGCAGGCACAGGTCAGAGCTTCGCGCCATTGGTGGGCAAGCGCGTATAGTGGGTATGCGGATTCATGGTCGGAGAGGGACTCATAGAGGGTTGCTGCTGCTGCGTGCTGAGATTGGGAGGAGAGGTAGTCTGCGTGTAGCCGAGTGATGCGCTGCAGATGTGGTCCATCGTGGGAGTAGAGGTTGCTGGCGTGGATGTAGAGGCCGTGCTTGGTTGTATATGCTTCCACCTCTTCGTGCTCGCCGAGAGTATGTAGCGAGTCGAGAGCTCTTGCATACTTTTTGAGATGATTGTCGATCGTGTACTTTCGACGTAGCTCAGGCAGTGACTGGAGGTTTTGCAGAAACGGCATGTATTCTCGAGGATCTCGCTGAGAATTCTGAGCTACAAGCAGGGTAAGCTCGAGGTCGTAGAGCGCAAGGGCTGCATCGTACAGACGATTCGTGTCGGTCAGAAAGCACAGATGAGCAACTGCGAGGTCGGCTTCTTCGCTGGAAGTCCGGCGAAGTGAAGAGACGAGCGTCAGAGCTGCGTCGACATCTGGTGGACGTTTGCATACATGAGCTGTTATGATGTTTGTGAGGTACATTGCGTCTTTCTTCGCCAGAGCAGAGATGAGGTTGTCGCAAATAGTGTTGACCTTGTTGTGGTTGGATGCAATTGCTGTGACTGATGTGCTTGTACCGTTGACTGCCAACTCTGCCTGTTTGCTTGTATCTCGGTACAGTGTCTGAGTCACATCTTCTTCTTTGAGCTTTTGGATGAACTCGTCGACACGACCCGGCTTCTTTAGCTGGTCAATGAACTTGTCGATATTGGCAGTCCATGACTGCGGATCGAGATCGTACACGATATTGAGGTCAACTTGATGGGCCTGGCAAGCAACAAAAGCCTTCCGATAGTCTAAATTCCTGATGTGAGTTCTGATGCCGGTCACTACCAGTAGTCGAGGGTAGACTGTCTCCAAGTTACCTCGTGGCATCTGTAGGACGACTGCATATATTGATGGTATGACTGTGACGATCCTTGCGCCCCTCTCAATGGCTCTACATCGTTCATCAACTTCGGGCTCGTCGGTAGGGAAGCTCATGTGAGACTCATCAGCCAGGTGAGCGAACTTGAGAAGATGGTTGGACGTCGTGTAGGCCAAGTAAGCATCAGTGACAGCAAAGGATGTGACCTGGGTTGCTTTCTGTACTCCATTGATTTCCAACACGCGTGTCTTCGTCAGAGATACTCCACATTGTAGGTCTACGGCGTCCTCTTGCAGTTTCGCGATAGCTGACAAACTAGTTCCAGCAAAGCTTGGCCGATCGTGTGATTGCATGTCGATGGATACAATCTCACTATCAGCTCTAACCCACACTGCGTCATGCTTTGAGTCGACCAGGATCTGTCGTGCATTGCGAGGTACCTGGACATCTAGCGTTCTTAGAACTGAGCTCAACTGGGTCGTAGCCACCCAAGTATACTGATGACAAAATGCTTGGCCTTTGGAGGATGTGTCCCGAGCAGGAGCAAGCAGGAAAATCTGGTCGTCATGTTGTATGACAAGTTGTGTCGGACGAGGGAACATAGCGAGATCCTTCTTCTCGATGGAGAACGTTTCGGTGTGGCGTACAGAAGCATCTCTGCTGCTCGCTTGACGCATATCCAACCTGCAGAGGTATAGTTGAGAATGCGTAAGGAATGCCAGTCTTTGACATGTTCGGCTAATGGCGCACGCAACGATATTTTCGTCTGCTTCGATCTCGACATATGCCCCCGGAGGGGGCATGTTAACATGCTTGAGAGGTGTGAGCTTGAGCTTCTTGCCGTCGATCACTGTCACCAGACCATAATCAAATGGTGGACAGGTCGAGCCTCGGTCGACTCTTGAATCCAAAGATATCGACTGCGTAAGCTCGGCGTTCCACATTGAAAGTTGTAGAGGATCTGTTGGGTGCCATTTCGACCCCCGAAGATCCTTCAACCTTATCTCCTGCTTGAGGTAGTAGTGGTAGTTACTCATGGTCCATAGCTGTACCCGATCGAGCATTTGCACTGCGAGTATGGAAGAGTCTGAGTTCCAACAAAGGTGGATGCTGGCGCCAAAAGAGTTCATCTCGACTCCATTGAGGCGCAAGTCGAAGTGACCATGGCGAAGACCATTCCGCTCGAAGAAGACGACTTCGACTTTTCGGGAGCCATCGAGTGTGCGCTTGAGGCCAGCGATCAGGTTTCCGTAAGGTCGCCAGCTCACTGAAGACTCCAGCCCATCCACAGGCTCGGACACGCTGTCCAATGAACCTTCAGCACTATAGACTCGAATGACACGCCTTGAGCTTGCGATAGTGCTGTTGACGGCAATATAAGCGCCATCACCTCTCCAGCTGATGGTGGTCTTGCCATCGTCATTGGGGCTTGGCTTACCTTCATCGATGAATTCTGGCATGGTCGGGTCCTTCAGAGCTTTGGCTCGTTTACCCTGAAACTGGGTTTCCTTCTTCCCCCAGCCTACGGAGACGTGCTTAGACAGGTTGAGATCATCGTGTTGCAGCGTGACCTCGTTGAGGGGTTCGAGCTGTTGACTCATCAGCACGAACGATCCTGTACGTGTGATGACAGCAAGAAAAGAAGCATTCCAAGACCATTGGGCTGCAGATATGCCGACGTCTATGCTGCCCACGATCTCAATCCTTTCCTGATCAGGTTGTGCTTTCTCGCGCACGAGGATCAGGTCCCCACCAGCGAGTACGATACATATCGAAGAAGTCTCGTGGAAGTAGTGCAGGGAGAGGATGTCATCACATTCCAGGTCGGGCAGTGGACACGGCGCATCCCATGAAGTGATGAGAGTCCCCTGTGCTAAGTCCTGTAGACCTGCAGGACATTTTCTCAGCTCAATCACTGGCTTGGAGGCGCTAGGGCCAAAAGCGCAGACCGAGTCATTGGTAGAGGAATCAAACGTCGTGGCCGATAGTGACAGACCACTTTCTAATGAATCGAAATTGACTTGATCGATCTCAGCAATGCTCAAGTTGCGCATGACGACGAACTCGAAGGTATAGACTGCTCATGTCACGAGGGTCACAGTCCCAATCATACTAGGTTGAAATCTCCAGCGTCAATGGACTGATATTCGATGTTAGCATAGCATGACTATCAATGTCGAGGATGTGAGAAATTTATTCCGCTGCAGGTAATTTTCCCTAGCGTGTAGGAACACGGTAACTCTACAGTGCGTCTAAAGATGATGACCATTAAGTAGGTGAAGCACAAGCACACTGAAAACTGCTTGTCAGGGTAAGTCTGCCAGTACATATCTATTGAGGCTGCGTGCAATGATTCATTTGTGCTGCAGTGGGGCACAGAGATGCCGGTCACATAGGGTGGTAGGCTCTGTATGTACAATGTCGCATCTTCCGCTCCCAATTGCAGCCATCCGCCGTCAGGAGCAAAAGCCAAGCTTGACCCGGAAAACCTTAGTTCTTGTATGTTTGCCAGACTGTGTCTAATGTTAGTAGCATGTCGCAGGGTTGTGTTGGAAGCTCTCATACCAGCCATGCCGAAGGGTACGCCAAAACCGGTGGCTGTTCGATGTTAGTCCTTGCTGCTTCGGCGCTTGGACTGCTCCTTACCCATGAACAGCCAATATCTCACGCCGAAGAATCTCGTCTGTGTGTTGAAGGGCAAGTTGGACCGCGGACCCTCGGGGTAATGGAAAGGACTGGCCATCTGCGATCGAGTAGTGGTGAATGTGCGTCGTGCAGCCGGAGCCGCAGCTCGTGCGATTGCTCGTGAGTACATGTCGTCGGCTGGTCGGTAAGGAGCGAAAGGATTTGTGTAGAGTGCGATTGTCTGAGAGTGGAAATACTTTCAGATGGTGGTGTGAGTACACTGATGACTAGAGCTGTCTACCTGCCTACCTGCCTACCTGCCTACCTGCCTACCCGCACGGCGCACCTTCCACAATGAGAACATGTCCACGACGTCATGTGATTGCTGCTCCGTGCCTTCCTCCAAACTATTTTCTGGCTCGGTCGCATTGCAACTTCGAATATCTCTCTGCTCAGTCGACACCTACACCATGGACGATCTGTTTGATGTCTTCAATGAGCAACCGAAAGTTGTGCCACCAACAACGACCAGCGATGCCAATGGCACTGATGGTCACCCGCGTCGGCGCAAGCGACAAGCAAATGGCGAGCTGAAAGAGAATGGAGAAGCAAGTTCTCCTAGTGAAGAAGGCGAAGGCGGGAAGGCGAGTTCGTCACCCCCAAATACCGGAAGCCAACATGAGGACGGCCCAGCACCGAAGCGACCACGACCCGAGAATGAACCAGAGCCTGTCGTCACGGATGCCTTTGAGACGGAGAAATCAAGAGAAGTTCAGGCTGCGGCTGGCCTTCAAGCCTCGAAAGAGACCGGCACAGTCACCCTATCCCACCAAGTCCGACATCAAGTTTCTTTGCCTCCAGACTATCCTTACATACCCATCTCGCAGCACAGACCTCCCGAGAAGCCAGCAAGAGAGTTTCCCTTCGAGCTCGATCCTTTCCAGGCTGTCTCTATCGCCTCTATAGAGAGAAATGAGTCTGTACTGGTGTCAGCCCACACTTCTGCTGGCAAGACTGTCGTCGCCGAATATGCCATAGCGCAATGTCTGAACAACAACCAGCGCGTCATCTACACCAGTCCCATCAAGGCTTTGAGTAACCAGAAATATCGAGAGTTCAACGAGATCTTTGGTGATGTCGGCCTGATGACTGGCGATGTGACCATCAACCCCACCGCCACTTGCCTGGTCATGACCACCGAGATTTTACGATCCATGTTGTACAGAGGTTCCGAGATCATGCGAGAAGTCGGCTGGGTGGTATTCGACGAGATCCACTACATGCGCGACAAGACGAGGGGTGTCGTATGGGAAGAGACCATCATCCTACTTCCAGACAAAGTTCGTTACGTTTTCCTATCTGCCACAATCCCGAACGCTATGCAGTTCGCCGAGTGGATCACCAAGACTCACAACCAGCCATGCCACGTGGTCTATACCGACTTCCGTCCGACTCCTCTGCAGAACTATTTCTTCCCAGCCGGCGCTGATGGCATCCATCTAATCGTGGATGAGAAAGGTGTGTTCAGGGAAGACAACTTCCAGAAAGCGATGAGCACAATAGCAGAAAAGCAAGGCGACGATCCTGCCGACGCCATGGCTAAGAGACGTGGGAGAGGCAGAGACAAGCGCACCAACAAGGGTGGTCAGAAGGGCCCAACCGACCTCTACAAGATTATCCGCATGATCATGACCAAGAATTACAACCCTGTCATCGTCTTCAGCTTCAGTAAACGAGACTGCGAGCACAACGCCATTCAAACTAGCTCCATGAGCTTCAACGACGATTCCGAGAAAGCCATGGTTACCAAGGTCTTCAACAGTGCGCTAAATTCCTTGAACGAGGATGACAAGAAGCTGCCCCAGATTGAGCATTTGCTGCCACTTTTGAGACGGGGCATTGGCATCCACCATTCCGGTCTCCTGCCTATCTTGAAAGAGACGATCGAAATTCTGTTCCAAGAAGGCCTCATCAAGGTTCTCTTCGCTACAGAAACATTCTCCATTGGCCTCAACATGCCTGCCAAGACGGTTGTTTTCACGAGTGTACGGAAGTTCGATGGTGTCAGTCAGAGATGGTTGACGCCGTCAGAATTCATCCAGATGTCAGGTCGAGCGGGTCGGAGAGGTCTCGATGACCGCGGTATTGTCATCATGATGATTGACGAGCAAATGGACCCTTCTGTTGCTAAAGAAATTGTCCGCGGCGAGCAAGACAAGCTGAACTCTGCCTTCTACCTAGGCTACAACATGATCCTTAATCTGCTCCGGGTTGAGGGAATCTCACCAGAGTTCATGCTAGAGAGATGTTTCCACCAGTTTCAGAACACGGCTGGCGTGAGCGGCCTCGAGAAGGAATTACACCAACTTGAGCACGACAAATCAGAAATGGTGATCGAAGACGAAGCCACAATCCGAGCATACTACGACCTGCGGAAACAGCTTGATAACTACGCCGAAGATATGCGTATGGTTATCATACATCCCAACCATGCCTTGAAATTCATGCAACCAGGCCGACTGGTCGAAATCAAGCAGGGTGAGCACAACTTTGGTTGGGGTGCTGTCATCAATTTTGCTCGTCGAGCACAGCCCAAGGACAGCTCGGAGCAGTACCCACCACAAGAGTCGTGGCAGCTGGATGTGGCGCTTCCCTGCGCAGACGGTCCGGCAGTACCGACTAAGGCGACACAGGCTCTACCAGCAGGTATCAGGCCAGCCAAAGAAGGTGAAAAGTCGCGGGTGGCAGTAGTGCCTGTCTTGCTCAAGTGTGTGCACAAGATTTCCCACATTCGAATCTTTCCGCCAAAAGATGTCAGCACGCAAGGCGAACTTGACAAGATACAACGAGCACTCAGTGAGGTTCAACGACGCTTTCCTGACGGACTGGCGACGCTGGATCCCGTTGAAAACATGGAGATCACCGACAAATCGTTCAAAGAGCTCCTGCGAAAAATTGAAGCCATGGAGTCACGTCTTGTCAGCAATCCTCTTCACAACTCACCCCGACTCGAAGGCTTGTACAATCAGTATGCTGAGAAGGTGGCGACCACTGAGAACATTCGCGCGATCAAGAAGAAGATTCAGGATGCACAAGCTATCATGCAACTGGAAGAGCTCAAGTGTCGCAAGCGAGTACTTCGACGACTTCAATTCATTAACGACGAGGAGGTCGTGCAGATGAAGGCTCGTGTGGCATGTCAGATCAGCACCGGTGACGAGCTGATGCTCAGTGAGCTGTTGTTCGATCGCTTCTTCAACGACATGACCCCAGAGCAATGCGCCGCTGTCATGAGCTGTTTCGTTTTCGAAGAGCGAGTCAATGAGGTACCTATACTGACAGAAGACCAAACACGAGCACTTCGAGAAATTCAACGACAAGCACGGGTGATAGCGAAAGTATCGATTGAGTCGAAGTTGCCGGTGAACGAGGAAGAGTACGTACAAAGCTTCAAGTGGCAGCTGATGCCTGTCATGTATGCATGGGCAACTGGCAAGTCATTTGCCGAGATATGGTATGTCTACACCACCCATCATTCGTAAGTGTCTACTAACACTTCCCCAGCAAAATGACCGATGTATACGAAGGCAGCTTGATTCGAACATTCCGCCGACTGGAAGAGGCGCTTCGACAAATGGCGGAGGCGGCGAAAGTGATGGGTAGCGAAGAGCTAGAAAAGAAATTCGAGGAAGCACTAGGTAAGGTAAGACGAGACATCGTGGCAGCACAGTCGCTGTACCTCTAACCGCAGGTTCTGATGTTCCACCACGACCACGAAGCAACGACCACTCTTACCTATACTTACCACTCTTGTCCATTTGTTTCTCGTGAATAGATATTCATGCCCGATGGCCGGATTGTACCATGAGCAGTTAGCAAGCATGTCATTGATGTCGTGGCCACTTTCGGCTGCTTGTGTAACCTCTTTGCCATATACGAAATTTGCTGTGCTCTGTGACTGTTCGTTATGCAGTGGTTCTCAGCAGTTGTCGTTGAAAACTGGCGGTGGCTGCTTGGCAAGCATGTGCTTGCTGATGAGTCGAATCAGGTATCTCCGCGCTATCAGAGCCTCTATCAATCTATGCTTAATCTTGTGTCTTCCTTATCAACATTGACGAGGTCGGCTTCTTTCAAATAGGACTGTACTCTTCGTGATTCTCTGTTTTCTTCTTCAAGCACAACTGTAATCTGTGTTTCTCAAGAGTTCTACCAGAATAACGCGCTCGAGATCGGTATTGCACCCCACAACCTTGCCGCGGAGATACCAGATGCAATTTTAGGTAACGCCCGATCATCTTGACACATCATGTCACTTAGGTTACGCGTCTGCGCTCACTCAGCTGTATCGAATGCAGCTATTGGGGTGGATGTGTGCGATGCTGACTGACGGTACAACACGCACGCTACGCTACGTCTGAGCACGAGAAAACGATACTTGAAAAGGCCAGATACCAAAAGACCAGGAATTGCGAACATTCTTGCGGTTCAGGCGCGATAGTCTTTCAGAGACCACGCATTATTGCAGCACGGAACCGGACGATCGGTTAAGTTACTACCTTTCACCCCAGATTCGAAGAGAGTCAAAGTTCGTTAGCTTCCAAATCTCCATCTCATACTAGTTATGTCATCAGTACACCCTGACCACTCCTAACATTTCTGTTACGAAAGAATTATGCCATCCGACGCGGAAGCATTGTTTTTTAACCATCTCGTGGTTTAGCCAGCTTTATTTGCGACTCGGAAACAGTGAATCGCTTATGCTCCCGCAGCCATGAAGGTTACGGCAAAGACTAGATGGCGCTGGAGCAAACTTCCGCGCCCTCTTTCATCCCAGTACTTGCCTCGCAAAGACCCAAGGTAAGTCGCGAGTCCTTGTGAAGTGCGTCCTTGTCATTCCTCAGCTTCAACTTCTTACCTGACGACCGCTCGAATCGCTAATCCACGCATTTCGCGCCTTTGATCGAGGCGGTATACATCCTTTCCGTCGCTACTGCTGATCACCTGATCTGTTGAATGTGCACATCTGCCTTACATCGTGGAGCTCACAACCAGGGCCTTCATAAATCAACTCGAACTGCCGATCCAGCCAACTACCACCCTCGGGCGAGAAACACGTGGCACGAGCTCCAACCTCCCACCTAGCTAGCCCACAAGCCGCACCGCACCGCACCGCAACATGAGCAAACCGGACCCTCCAACCCGCCATGCAATCCACACATTCGACATAGACAACTACCTCAATCACATAATCCCGCGCCCACGCTTCTACCTCCTCCCCCGCCCAATATCCTACTGGTTCGGCTACCGCGCTCCGAAGAAAACAGGCTCCACTCCACACCCCCGTTCCGTGCTCCTAAACTACCTCTTCTCCTTCCTCGGCGCCTTCATCGGCATCGCCATCATCGAAAACGTCTTCCGCGCGCTCCCACCCCTCTCCGGCCACCCCGCGCCCCTCGTCATCGCGTCGTTCGGCGCCGCCGCAATCCTCGAGTACAACGCCATCGAATCCCCGCTCTCCCAGCCGCGCAATCTCATCCTGGGCCACTTCCTCGCCGCAGTCGTCGGCGTCGGCGTCACGAAACTCTTCGCCCTGTTACCCGCGCCGCGCTTCGAGGAGCTGCGATGGCTGGCCGGTGCGCTGAGCGTCGGGATCGCGAGCACGGTCATGGGCTTCACGAAGACGGTGCATCCGCCCGCGGGCGCGACGGCGCTGCTCGCGGCCACGACGCCCGAGATGACGGACTTGGGCTGGTGGTTGTTGCCGCTTGTGCTGTTGGCGTGCGCGCTTATGCTGGCCAGTGCGATGCTGGTGAATAATCTGTATAAGCGATTTCCGCTCTATTGGTGGACGCCGGTCGATTTGACTGCGATGCGGACAGAGCCGGATGTGGTTGGGGCGCGGGATGCGGAGAGGGCGGACAAGGATGCGGATGGAGGGAAAAAGGATTCGACGAGTTCGATTGCGAGTGCTAGTGCTAGTGACGCTACGCTGGGGGCGCCGGAGGGAGAGAAAGCGGAGAGTGGGGAGGGCGAGGTACACGTGAGTCGGCCTGGGGGCGAGCAGTACGATACGAGGGAGAAGAAGCGGTTGAGGAATATACATGAGGATCCGGAGTTGAAGATCCAGATCGAGGTTGATCGGATTGTGGTGCCGGATTGGATGGGCTTGAGTCAGTGGGAGATCGAGGCGCTGGAGGGGTTCCAGACGCGGCTGAGGGAGAGTATTGGGAGTGGTGTGGAGTCTTGACGGGCAGCGCGGAATGAGACTGAGAGTGGCTGAAGGAAGTTTGGAAGGTGGAAGGTGGAAGGTAGAAGTCCGCTAGCATGAGTGACGGCGTTGGTCTTGGAACGTACTGTACTGTATCTAAGTGAGCGTTTGGTTCTGGTGGCCGTCTCTGCGTAGTCCGACGGTCCGAGGATGAAGGAAGGGGACGATGCGGATTACAGCTTTTCAGGGAGGATCGTAAGACATCAATCAATTCATCAATGCAATGACAGAGTTTTGAAGATTCACCACATACTGAATTGGTGGTATGTGACAGCCTACCGTTGAGAACACGGTCCAATGCTTCGATTGCTGGGGAAATAGCAGGCCATCTGCAGTATCCACTTGTGGGAAAACGTAGTGTGGCGTGGTGTTTCGGCTTACTTCAATCCTCTTTTGCACCGATACGAGACGAGACATACCGTGATGGTACCAGGCTCATTCCACCTCAGTCCGCAGGCCTGACAGCAAATACCATCACTGCTCTACATAGACTTCCATCGTAAAATATGACCAATGCTGCATAATATGCCGAGACGTTTTCGTGATCATGGTTAGAGCTGGAATGTCAGCTTAGTCTACGGGCAGGACTGTCCTGATCTCCTGAAGCGATTTCCAAGTTCTGGGTCTTTGTTAGTTGTAGTCCAAGTCGCCGTCCTGTATTGCTTCTCCAGATCGCTACGTTCGGGCGAGTGCTTCGTGATGCTGGCTTTGGCCGTCTCGGTCACCACCACGATCAGGACCTCGGCAAAGTGCGTGGAGCATTTGTAAGGTCTACCAGTAGGGTAGCCCTTGGTTGTCCCTGCCACTTCTCACTTCGAACTTTATGCTCTTAGTATCGGCCAGCCTCTTCAGCGCATCAGACTCCTTTATGGTATCAACTACTACGTCTTCATCCTGATAGGAGAAGGCATAATCATGCTCTTGAGTGCATCTCCAGCAGTGCACGTAGTCGGGCGCCAGCCTTAGCGTCTTGAGACACGTCAGACGGTCTGCTTCGTCAATAATGCCAAACATAATTTGGTGCACGTAACCAGCTCCGCGTTGGCTAAGGTAGTCGTTGTCGATAAGGTAGTCGTTGTCGATGTATAGTACGAGCTCTTCAAGAGTGTCTGGTAGGAGAGTACCCAAAGCCCTTGGGTCTAGCGAAGTGTTTTCGTTTGATGGTTTCCTAGAATGCAAGCAATCTGTCCAACCTAGGAGCATCGTGACATCAACCTCCATGCTCTGGAGGCACGAAAAGTCTCTGAACGAGTGGTGACCTGTGTTGAGAGACCGATTGATGCTAAAGCTGGCTTCATATATATGCAAGTGTTTGAGTGATGTTGTATGGTGCCTCAAGCCTTCGTAGATTTTCGTCAGACGCGGTAAGCGCAGTGGTGTCGGCATCAGATCATCGCCCCAGGAATTGGTGCAGGGTGCAAAGTCTTTGTGCTGAAGACAGCATGGCAGTCGAAACTCGATCAATGCTTCCGGTGCCTGCAGGAGCGCTGAGATCGTGGAGTCTTGCATTCCGTGAGTGGATATTGTGAGCCGCTGGAGAGGGATGCAACGAGGCTGGAGGTCTGATAAAGCCTCCTCTCCCTTGAATCTGGGTGTCTTCAATGACAGATCCGTAAGTCGTGGCGAATGCAAGACGGTCGCAAGGAATGCAACATCAAGACCTTGAGAGAGTTCGAGATCCACCAGCCAATCGATATTTTCGTGACCTGCAGAGTATGTTGCAAGTGCTCCATCTATCGAGGATACTGTAAGCCTCTGCAGGTTGAGCCACGAGCGGCCAAGGAAATCACATCCCAGCGGATACGGCATCTGCAGAGCTTCTGTGTTCGGTGCACGGGCGTGTAGAAAATTGCCAAAGCTCTTGCAGTGTCTTGTTATCTCGGCGAGGTAGGACTCTCTTCCTTGTCCAGGCCTGCTCAAGCAAAGCTCGAATCCTTTGAGATAGGTGCCAAGCGTGGATTCGCGCTCAATAGCTCGGATTAGAGGCAACAGTCTCTGGTTGCTTAACTTTGTCGGCTCCCCCTTATGGACAATACGGATGTCTTCGAACAGAATGTGTACCAGCACGCTATACATGTCCTTACATGTTAACGCGAAGCTGATCACGTATCTATGACTGCCACATGCCGTACCTTGCACGCTTCCAATCAACGTTCGGGCAAGCATAACGAGCAACTCCGGAGGCAGGCTTAGTAGACCCTTCATCTCTGTCCCTCTTGATTGCACGTGGTGAGCTTCGGAAGCTCTGTGCGAGCTGGTTTCTGGTTAAGATATTATTCTTGATGCCTCAGAAACGGCTGCAAGCGCGTACGTGGCTCGTTACTATTCTTTATGGGGTTATTGAATCGCTGGGTAGCGCGATGATTGATAAGTTGCTTGAGCAATGTAGTATGTAAGTCAGTGCTTTTGAAGGACGAAGGTCTTTTGGGACGTAAGACTAATATTTGATGACAATAACTATATACTTCCGTGGTACTAAACTTTTTTGCCGAAAACGTGGATACTTATTGCACTTAACTGTATCTGCGTTGATAAGGCACAGCGTGATGAAAGTGAGGGCAGAGATGTATACACATATTTACCTTCTGCAGATGTAGTGACGATATACATGACAGTAGATGCTCATATCGTAGAGCAAAGAAGGTTCATAAGTTGCCACTCCTAGCACGTACGTAGTAGCAGTGAGTCTGCTGTTGCTAGGTGAGCGAGGTGAGATCAGAAGGGGTGGAGCTGACAATTTCGATTTTGTTCCGATTCGCCAAAACTGGCTGCGAAAACGCGCTAGCGACGCCTGACGCGTTCTGATCTCCACGGTTCGCGTGTAGCACTGTATCTAGTTACTTTTCAACATCTCGTGTTCTGCCCTGCCCCTCTACCATTCTTCCATCTTTCTACGAGTCCAAAGGTGCTGCCTACTTGAATACGGCTTGAAGGAGTCGTTGCAGCAAGCACAGAACTGAAACTATAAATTTCTTCTCCTCGTCTTCTTTGCTTGCCACACCACGTCCATCCCTTTGTACGACACCATTTTAGCCGGACACTGGCAAGATGTTCGTCTTCAAGAGAAACGGGCGTAAGGAGCGTGTGCAGTTCGACAAGATCACAGCCCGGGTCTCACGGTTATGCTATGGCCTCGACCCTGAACATGTCGACGCTGCAGCCATCACAATGAAGGTCATCTCTGGCGTGTACCAGGGTGTGACCACGGTCGAGCTCGACAACTTGGTGAGTACTGCGGCAATGCCACTCGAACAGGTCTAATATACTCTCCAGGCAGCTGAGACGGCAGCTTACATGACCGTTGTTCACCCAGATTATGCCACCCTGGCAGCACGTATCGCAGTTTCCAATTTACATAAGCAGACGAAGAAGCAATTCTCAGCAGTCATCACCGACTTGTTCGAATATATCAACCCCAAGAATGGCAAGCACTCGCCCATGATTTCGAAAGAGACCTACGAGTGTGTCATGAGACACGCCGACGAGCTTAACTCCGCCATTGTCTATGACCGTGACTTCAACTATCAATACTTCGGCTTCAAGACCTTGGAAAGATCATATCTCCTGAAACACGATGGGAAGGTGTGGGAACGACCACAGCACATGCTTATGCGTGTCTCTGTAGGCATCCATGGAGATGATATTGAAAAGGCCCTCGAGACCTACAACCTCATGTCCCAGAAGATGTTCACACATGCCTCGCCAACTCTGTTCAATGCAGGCACACCGCAGGCACAAATGTCATCTTGCTTCCTGATTGATATGAAGGAAGACTCGATAGAAGGCATCTACGACACTCTCAAGACCTGCGCCATGATCTCAAAGAATGCTGGTGGTATCGGTCTGAACGTCCACAAAATTCGAGCTACAGGCTCATACATCGCCGGCACGAACGGCACATCCAATGGTCTAGTGCCCATGCTGAGGGTCTTCGACAACACTGCCCGCTATGTCGACCAAGGCGGCAACAAGAGGCCTGGCGCCTTCGCCATCTACCTCGAGCCCTGGCACGCCGATGTCTTTGAGTTCATGAACCTCCGAAAAAATCACGGGAAGGAGGAAGTCAGAGCTCGAGATCTCTTTTACGCTCTGTGGATACCTGATCTGTTCATGAAGCGAGTAGAAAAGAACCAAGACTGGACTCTTTTCTGTCCCAACGAGGCTCCTGGTCTATCTGACTGCTATGGCGACGAGTTCGAAGCACTCTTTGAGAAATATGAGAAGGAAGGCCGAGGTCGACAGACTATGAAGGCACAGAAGCTGTGGTATGCCATTCTGGAAGCACAAACAGAAACGGGCAACCCATTCATGCTATACAAGGATGCTTGCAACAGAAAATCCAACCAGAAGAACCTGGGCACAATCAAGTCATCCAACTTGTGCACCGAGATCGTCGAGTACACTGCTCCTGATGAGGTTGCTGTCTGCAATTTGGCTTCGGTCGCTCTGCCGGCCTATGTTGACCAGAGTGAAGGTCAATACGATTTCGGTCGTCTGCACGAAACAATCCAGGTCATGACCAAGAACCTGAACAAGATCATTGAAATCAACTACTACCCAGTGCCAGAAGCCAAGAAGAGCAACTTCAGACATCGACCAATCGGTCTCGGTGTTCAAGGTCTCGCTGATGCTTTCTTGGCACTACGACTGCCGTTCGAGTCTCCTGAGGCCAAACAGCTAAATATTCAGATTTTCGAGACCATCTATCACGCTGCGCTGACTGCATCATGCGAGCTTGCCAAGGAGCTCGGTCCTTACGAAACATACGAGGGCTCGCCAATCTCCCAGGGTCAACTTCAGTACGATCTTTGGGGAGTGACACCTACCGATCTCTGGGACTGGGATAGCTTGAAGGCCAAGATTGCTCAGCATGGCGTTCGAAACTCGCTTCTTGTTGCTCCTATGCCCACTGCATCCACATCACAGATTTTGGGCAACAACGAGTGCTTCGAGCCATACACGTCCAACATCTACTCTCGACGAGTTCTGGCTGGCGAGTTCCAAGTTGTCAACCCATGGCTTTTGAAGGACCTTGTCGATCTTGGCCTATGGTCAGACAACATGAAGAACAGGATTATTGCTGATGGAGGCTCCATCCAGAATGTTCCAAACATCCCAGCTGATATCAAGGCACTCTACAAGACCGTCTGGGAGATCTCACAACGAACGATCATCCAGATGGCAGCCGACCGAGGTGCTTTCATCGACCAATCTCAATCTCTCAACATCCATCTGAAAGAGCCAACCATGGGCAAGATAACGTCCATGCACTTCGCTGGCTGGAAGATGGGCCTCAAGACTGGCATGTACTACCTTCGAACAATGGCCGCATCCGCACCAATCCAATTCACAGTCGATCAAGAACAGCTGAAAGTCGTGGACGCTAACATCGCCCGCGACCGTTCTGGTCCCAAGAAGAGAGGGAGCTTAGGCTACCACAGTTCGTTCAATGCTGTGCCGCGACCGATGTATGCACAGAAGAACAGCTCGACTCAAAACGCCACTACAGCCAACGGTATCCCTACACCTTCTGCAACGCCACCAGCTAGCGACAACGGCGAGAAACAGCTGGCAGCCAAGCTACAGAAGAGTAAATTAAGCGATGCCGAAGCTAGCTCAAATGAGCCAAGCCCCAAGGTCTTGCCCACTGACCCAACGAGCATGCCAGAAGAAGAAAGTCTTGAAGATAAGAAGGACCAAGAGGAGGATGGAAGGACCACGGAGGAGCGAGAGGCCGACATCTACTCACAAAAGGTGTTGGCGTGCTCGATTGAGAACAAGGACGCTTGTGTCATGTGCTCCGGTTAATTGGGTCGAGCTTGCTGCTTTGCTTGGATGTAGATGCTGCGCATCGATGTACTTGTCATGTGTTATGGTTAGAAAGACATTACTTGCTTGTTTGGCACCGGCGTTGGCACAACTGTGTGTTATGAGAGTGTACGTTAACGTTTGCACATGCTACGGTCTCCTGAACAGATACTATGCATAGAAACAGATTATAATGTCATTGTTGCCGAACATTGCTGCCTCCTCTACACGGACCTGCTCTTCACCCTTTCTGTCCTTCGACATCGTTGCCGTGCTGCCTAGCCACAGGAGGAAGCAATCAATACGAGACATGCCTTATGTGAAAGGTGGCAGGTGTGTCGCGCTTGATCGATATGCCTGACTCGAGCTATCTACCGATGAAGTACTATTCCAGCTGGTCACAGAAACGGGCGCTCGACAGTCAGGGACATCATACCATTGGCTACCAGTTTCACTGTCTGGTCTGATGCTATTGCCTGGTACCGATACCTGCCGGCGAAGGGTGACTAGAAGTGCACTGATAAGGTACGCTACCAAACCAAGCGTCCCTTTGGGAGTTACTCCCACGGTGCCTTCCAACCCACTCCTATCTGAGTAAGTTTCGGTATCGTTTACCATCTGTAGTCCGGAGTTACGTGCATCTTCGAAACCCTACAACAGCATTTCTAACACGAATGGATTGTACAGAGCGCCGCGACCCACGTCTAGTTGATGTCGGAACGTATTCCAAAATACGACAGGCAACCGATTCCTGCAATGTCTGCAACCATGTTCCCGCTCGAACTCCAGCGCTTGATCGAGAAAGACGCCTTCCTCGTCTGCATTGATGTCGATGCATGCTGCCACGATTGTAGTTACCGAGACTAGCAACGCCTCGGCGCAACAGTGACCGACAGATTTGCGAGATTGGGGTATGTAAGCTGGGCACTCGCGACGTGGCACAAACGCACGATCTGGGTGATCGAGGCTCCAACCTCAGCTAGCACTTCGATGTTCAGGAATTCGCGATCAGAGATGCCGAGCACAACAATGAACGATGGAAGTGTAGGGGTCCCTGGTGCCATGTTGGCAAGGCGGTGGACTTTCTTTTTGGCTCTGTGACGTGGATATGGGAAAGGGACATCGAGAGAGGATTGGTCGAGGTGAACAAAGGCAAGCTTGGGATGGACACAAACTCATGTCGGGACACGGACTCAACTCACCGAAAGGTCGTCCTCCTATAGTTCAGCTGCGGGAACGATATGAGGTGGCTCGAGGAAGACAATGTCAACCTGCCTGCCCAACTCCTCAACAGCGAAGTGTCTTTCCAGTCACTGAGGTGCATGACATCGGCATCCAGAGATACACGAAGACTCCTTGCACAGGTATGATTTGTATACAAAGAAGTCAACCAATGGAATCGGTGAAGCTAGACCCTTCTCTGCCAGCTCGAAAGTAATTGCGTTGGGGCAGGATTTTTATCCTCTGCCTTCATCGCAAGAGTCGTATTGCTCGTATTTTCACGTGTTGAGTGCCTGCCCGGCGCAACGTATGCTCTGTGTTATCCAAGGCAGGTAAGCCAGGTAACTGATCATAGCAGGCGTGAATGGAAATGATCGTGCTTTCCACGTTGGTGATGGCACGTGATTGCTTAACGTCAGGTACCACCTTTTAACCCAGGCTATGCTTTTGACCCAGTACATTCGATTAGATCGCGTTCTAAAAGCCTCTAAAAGCCTCTACTTTAGGAATATAACCACGAATTATTCAACTAAGATTACAGTCTTAGATTACGCTATTGATTCCTAACGTCCGTATACAAATTTTACTATCTATTAACGTGGTTGATACTACGCGCGGAACCGGTTTCGTAAGCTACCTTTTGGTTTACTGGCCCAGTTAAACGTTGTTCGGGAAAGTTACCGTTTTGTATGGCGCTGGGTCAAAAGCATAGCCTAGCGCTGGGGCCGAGACCAAGTTAATGACCCTCTAACGTTTCATGATGCATGGCACCTGCAAAGTTAGCTATCTCGAAGTGAGCTTCCTTCATCGACCCATGGCACACGGATCGTGCTCGGGCGTCTCGATCCACTGCAACACGAAGAGTTGCTGGTCGCGCTGGACGTCAAGGATGTCAGGCGCCCAATATGGACGGCCCAAGCTTTGTCACGAACACATTCTGATGAACAATATCAAGCCCAAAGTTAGGCGCAATCGCTTCTTTCGCTCCTCAATCAGTGCCCTGGTACAGCGATACACGTCGTTGTAGTTGCTGACAGTCTCAGGGACTATACTGACCTGTTAGAATGTTTCTCTCAATTATCCTAACCCTTCTAGCGGTTGTAGTCACGTACCGCGCCTTTCGCCTCATCAGGAACTACATCGAAGCTCGAAAAATCGGCCTACCTATCGTCATTATCCCCTTCACCTGGCAAGATCCCTTGTGGATCATCTTTGGCAGCAACTTCTCCTGGATCCAGCACTTACCATTCGGGAAATGGTACAAATACAGCTACTTGGGCTTTGTGCTGCACGACCGCTACTCGACGTACGAACGGTTCAACACCAAAGCATTCACGGTCGTCAGCCCCGGAAAGAATGAGGTCATGCTCGCGGACGTCGACGCAGTGACGGAGGTCTTGGGGAAGTACAAGAAATGGCAGAGGCCAAGGGCGTTGTACAGCATATTCACTACCTTTGGTGAAAACGTAGACACCTCTGAAGGCGAAGACTGGCAGAGGCACAGGAAAGTCATCAGCCACGGATTCAGAGAGCACAACAACAAGCTTGTATGGGAAAGTGCGACGAAGCAAGCGACACAGTGGATGGAGACGTGGGAAAGCCAAGCTCATGAGCGAAGCATGAGGACATTAGAAGATGACATGAACACCATCAGCGCGAATGTATTGATGTTCGCGGGCTTTGGTCAGGACTATAGCTTTGCTGATGGCGGGTTGAAGAACATCCCTCAGGGCCATACGAAGAGCTTTGCAGAGGTGATGACCTTTATGCTCAGGAATGTGATCCTTGCGTGGGCGACCAAAGATCTCAATTTGCCCAAGATGGTCGAGCCGAAGAAGCTGGCGCAGTTGAGGGCCACAAAGCAAGAATTGTTTCAGTACTTTGACGAGTCATTAAGAAGGGGCGATGGCGACTTTGTAAAGTCGTTCATGGAAGCCAATGAGAACGAGAAGAAAGGAGCTCGCCAGTATCTGACCCGCGATGAGCTCTTCGGGAATATGTACATCGTTCAGCTGGCAGGAACCGACACCACTTCGTACTCGATGTTGTTCACGTTGACGTTGCTGGCGACACACCCAGAAACACAAGAATGGGTGGCAGAAAGTATCGGAGAGGTCGATCAGTATGAAGACGGCTATCCGACGGCTATCAGGTGTGCGGCTGCAATGCATGAGACACTACGTGTTTATGGTGCTGCACCAAGTCTGGCACGACACTCGCCCAATGTCCAAACGATCAACATCGCAGGACAGAAGGTAGTCATCCCAGCCAGGACGTATGTTTCTGCAAACTTGTCAGGATGCTCACATGATCCGAAAATCTGGGGAGACGATGTAGCTGAGTGGAAACCACAGAGATGGATCGAGACAGTTCATGAGAAAGAACAATTCAACAAGTCTCTCGATCTGCTCGCTTGGAGTGCTGGCCCTAGGATATGTCCCGGGAAGAAGTTCAGTCAAGTCGAGTTTACAGCTGTCATGAGCTCCTTGCTGAAGAGTTACCGACTGGAGGCAAGTTCTGGCTTGCAGGAAGCGCTCGATGACTTCACGTTCGAGGTCACGCCAAAGATCAAGAGGTCAAGAATCGATGGTATGAGCATCAAGTTCATCAAGAGGTAGGAGACGCACATGAGCGGATCCATTCAATTCTGCGGATCATGTACTTGCTCTCTACGGCCCTGTTCCCCACGAAATCCTGGCTTGAACGCCGAGGATGTAACTCCACGACAGGTGATAGTCCCGGAGGTAAATCTATTAGTTTCATTGTCTAATACGGTATTCGAAGCATCCTCTACCAAAGGTGAGCCTATGGTATTTGCATGTAGGGATAGACTACAAAGACACGGTTAGCAATCGTCAGGTGGAGCTGGAGAATGGAGAAGATAACACTTATGCACCGTTCCGTAACCGAAGACGAGAGCGGGGTTGTAATTCTATGAGTTGTTCACGACTCGCTAAGTGACGAGTGTTGTATTCAGGATGTGGATGTGTTGCGTATTTGATCACTCAACCTTATTTTTCTGAGTCTGCAGTACTGTTCAGTTGAGGGGTACTAATCTCCTACGACCTCGTCGGCTTTCGCAGCACCACGTTGCTGATCACACTGCTAGTAGCCAGTTGGGCAGACCTGTCAGTGGCTTCCCATACGTGCACGGTCTAGTGCGTAGATCTAACTATCAAGCATTGTGTCACGTCTTGCCAAGTTCCTTACATTCGTACAGCAGACTTGTGCAGCCAGGGATTTCAGCCTCCATGCACCTCTTGATACGACGATCCAAAACCACGGCGGGGCAAACACCCATTATCGCGCTAGTAATGATGTGCACGATGATCTGCAGTATGACGTTTTCTTTTCTAGACCTTTGTGTTCCAAATGGCGGCTTAAGGCCACAACTCAACCTCCGTATGGGATGAGTAGACACTCACAATCTCGTTATGTGGTCACCGGCAGTTTAGTCCGCGTTGAATACGCAACAGATGTCGCGCCCCAGAACACGATCGCGCTAGTGAAGTGTGCTTGCTGCTGACCACGTGTTACACAGTTTACATTTTTGTAAAGGGCCTTCATCTTCGTCCCCTCTTCGCCTTTTTGGCAAATAATGGCTGCACATAAGCAATGGCGATACAAACCCAACAGGATCAGTCGGCCGACGTAGATCTCCCAGCGGCGATTACCAAGCGAGATCGGGTGAAGTTCCTAACGCAACAAGTGAAGCAGACCGCTCGAGACCGGCTCCACCACGACCATGAGCAACCAAACGCACAAGAAGACGGAATTCTGGAAGATGCAGCGTTTGACCCTCAAAAAATACTCCAGAAAGAGCCGCCAGCTAAGCCTTCACTCCGCGACCGCTTGAGTATCGGTGCCAAAAGTTTCGGACGAGGGATCAGAAACCCGAAATCAGAATCGAGGAACAACTATACTCGAACTGCCGTAGCCAAGATAGCAAATCATCCTCACGATCTCGGCGTTGCCTTTGATGATGAGCTGCTTGAAGCTCACGACGCCCTCACTCGTGCAACAGAGCAGCGCGACGAGATCAATCGGAACGAGTCCGTTGACTTTATCAGCTCCGCGAAGACTGAAACGTCCAACGTCGATGATGCGCAATCAAGGCTTGACCGCGTTCAACAGCAACGTCAAGACCTTCAGATCGGCTGGATACTAGGCCGTCAGGTTGCAAGAGCAAGGGTTGTCCAGCCCATGCCGTCGAAGCCAGACCGTGCCCAATTTCTCGTGCCATCCGACCAGCCCGGGCAGCCACCCCATCTACGATGGGAACGATACCTGGGCCATCTGGTGCTGTGGTACACCAATTCTTTTACAGCGCATCGTATTGATGACTACGATGAACCCCCATTCGACCTTCGCGAGCTAGCCCTGACATTCGAACGGCTTGCGGCTGTCACGACACCATGGCAAACCTTCTACTCTAGAGTTCGAGATATCTATCGGTGGGAAGATCCACGGCGTACCATGTTGATCATGCTGGCTTATTGGATATTGTGGTACCTTCAGCACATTGCAACCTTTGCGATCGGATTCGTCATTTACACCACGGTCCGAGAGAGGCTCCATCAGACGACCATACAAACAGTACGCGAACGTCTCAAAAGATCTCGAGACCAGACGGAAAGGGTGCGGACATGGGGTGAACTCATTCAGAGGCACGGTGAACATGATTGGATCGAGCCATTCCTCGACAATGTGGGGCCACCTTTTCAATTGCAGATGGCGGATCTATCTACATATCTGGAAAGACTGCTGAACCTTTACCGATGGGAACGGCCACAACAGACACGGCTGACCTTAATTGGTCTTTCGTGCTGCTTTCTCTTTTCCTTGCTGACAAGCATGGAGTCTTGCGTCAGAATGGTCTGGTTTGCAGCTGGATGCTATTTCTTCTTCACCTGTCCGATTGCCACAAATTATCCGAAATACAGGCGCGTTGTCAGCCCATTCAATTGGATAATTTGGGGTATTCCGGACATGGCTGAGCTTGCCATCAGCCAATTGCAAGAGAAAACAGTCGCTCGGGATGCTAGTCGACTGGCTGAACTCAAAGACAAGGAACAAGATTCCAACTTCGCCGGCGAAGTTTCCGCTCACAAGGTCAATAGCTATTCCTCCCCTATGGATCCGGTGCTACCTGACCCCCACGAGCCGTATTCGTCT